>Ga0206873_1027_pt1 | contig 49019 bp, 54 predicted proteins | sample Alteio_BWOrgCont_11_FD_152631 | JGI IMG/M metagenome (GOLD analysis project Ga0206873, IMG submission 152631) | Enriched cells from forest soil in Barre Woods Harvard Forest LTER site, Petersham, Massachusetts, United States -... | ecosystem: Environmental > Terrestrial > Soil > Temperate forest >...
TTGGTCTTTAACTTTCCAAAGAAAGAACGCCGTCGCCTTGCTGATGCAACTAACGAGTTTATCTCATGCCTATCCAGATCAATCTTGACGTGATGCTTGCCAAGAACAAAGTCAAATCGAAGGAATTGGCATTGTTCGTCGGCATTACTGAACAAAATCTCTCTCTGTTGAAATCCGGCAAAGTGAAGGGCGTACGGTTCGATACCTTGCAGAAAATATGCGAACGCCTTAATTGCCAACCTGGCGACATACTGGAATACCGTCCCGATCCAGTCCTCGCAAAAGAAGAAATGGCCAATCTGAACGCCGAGTCACACTCCAGCAGCTAGCTTGCCATAATCAGCATCTCACTTACCCCTGCTTTTTCCAACTGTCAATTTTCCAACATCTCTATTGATAATTAGCAAAGTCGCTAGTGATTCAAGAAGGGAAATGCGATAATTCCCAGCGTGCAACTCGTGTGCATGGAGTACCCGCCTAAACGCTATAAATAATAATTTACAACAACATAGTATGGTCACTACAGTCGCAATTATTGAGGACAACATCGAGTTTTTATCTCGGTTTCGTCACGTCATCGAATCCAGCCCCGACTTTTCTTTTATAGGATCGGCCGAGAATGGAGCGGATGGGATTGCGTTGATCAATAACGTCAAAGCCGATGCGTATCTGGTTGATTTGGGCCTGCCGGATATTAACGGCATCGAATTAATCAAACTTGCTGTCAACATTCATCCGGACTGCGACGTGATGGTCATCACCATGTTTGCCGACGACGCGCATGTGATTCAAAGTATCGAAGCGGGTGCAACCGGCTACATACTAAAAGACAGCACCAGCCTGGATATTCTGGAATGCATACGAACCCTGCGGGACGGCGGTTCACCGATCAGTCCATTGATTGCACGGCGTATTTTACAAAGAATTCAACCCGTAATTCCTAACGCTACCGTCCAGCGTGCGTCTGCATCGGAAATGACAGGCAACGCCAACGTTGCTATTAGCAATGAGTTGTTATCCGAGAGGGAGTATCAAGTGTTGCAGGCCCTGTCCAAAGGACTGAGCTTTAAAGAAATCGGTTCCAAATACTATATTTCCAGTCACACGGTGGCTCGGCACGTAAAAAAAATATACCGCGTGTTAGCGGTGCACTCACGCGGAGAAGCCGTTTATGAAGCCACTAAACTGGGCATTCTTAGCGCGTAATTTTCGCTGCGCTGCATTGCTGCTTCTGAATCTGTACCTGATCCTGTGCTGCACGTTGGCTCAGGCGCAAGCGGAACCTTCTGTTATTAAAATCAAACGCGCAGAATTCACCATCTCCGATTCACCGACCATTCCGCCCGCCAGCGCGGATTGGCACCTGATCGATTTGCCGCACCATGTACCTAAACCGACGGATCGTGAGTTGGTCCATTATTGGTATAAAGCGGACTTTGACATCGACAATCTGAGTGAGCCATTGTGGATACTGTTTCCGCAGTTGTTGAGCGGCGGCGATGTGTATGTCAACGGCGCACTGGTTGGGGAAAAACCGTGGGCCAACGAGCATCAGGAAATACGCTGGTATTTACCTGAGCTATGGCTGATACCGCCGCTGTCATTGCACGAAGGTAGTAACGAGATCGAAGTCAGACTGGCCATACGCGAACCGTTTACCAGCTTTGGAGAAATCGACATCGGCCCGGAAAAAGCACAGCGTAATGCGTTTAATCTGCTTTTATTCTGGGAAGACACCACGGCCGATATTTCCACGGCACTGTGTTTGTTGACCGGCGCATTCATCATGGTGTTTTGGGCAAGACGCCCGCAAGAAAAATTGTATGGCCTGTTTGGCGTGTGCGTCATATTCTGGGGGTTGCGCACTCTGCTGTTACGCACCCCGGTCATCCCCATCGATTTTTTCCTGATGTGGCGACTCGCCTATTATTTTACGACTGCCGGATTTATCGTACTGATTTCCATCTTCATGTTGAAATTCAGCGAGCGCAGCAACTTGATTTATAACCGTGTGCTAATCACCTACTGGATGACCGGTTGTGCCGCGTTTCTAATTTTCGGCATGCCGATCCGGCACTTCCTGGAAGCATTTTGGCTCACCGGATTCCTGCCGCTTAATTTGTATGCGGTGTTCTGCATTTTAAGTTACGCCGCGCGCCAGCGTACCCGCAACGCCGTGTCGATGGGTCTGGCGATTTTATTCGCGCTGGGATTATCTGTGCATGATTTGGCAGTACAGGAAGCATGGATAGACTGGCCTGAAATTTATCTGATGCACCTGGGCATACCGGCCTTTTTGCTGGTCATGGTCGGCATTTTGTTAGACCGCTTCCTGGGTACGCTGGCACAGGTGGAATCGGTTAACGAGCAACTGGAATTGCGTGTGGCGACCCGCGAAAAAGAACTCAAATATAGTTATGAGCAGTTGGGCAAGCTGGAGCGGTCGCACGCCGCGACGGAAGAGCGCCATCGGATAATGCAAGACATGCACGATGGAGTCGGCTCGCAATTACTGTCCACGCTGATGATGGCGCAACACACTGAACTGCCGCAGAAAACCATCGTGGCGCTGCTGCAGGAATGTCTCGACGATATGCGTCTGGTCATCGACTCACTCACGCCGGATGACAAGGACCTGTTGCCGGTGCTGGGGAATTTTCGTTATCGCATGGAAGCGCGCTTTCGGGCGCTGGGTTTAAATTTTTTCTGGAAAAATCATGCTATGCCGGAGGCGTTGGAGCTGGAGCCGGATGTCGGTCTGAATGTGCTGAGAATTTTGCAGGAAGCATTGGCCAATATCTTGAAGCATGCCAGAGCAAATAATATTCTGGTAGAGATTTCTTTCAGTGCTGAGTCGTTTCAGATTCGGGTCGAAGACGATGGCGTCGGCATCAATGAAGAAAATCGTGCCAAAGGGCGCGGCGTGAATAATATGCAAAACCGCTGCAAAAAAATCGGCGCCACACTGACAATTCAACGACTGCAACAAGGTACAGAAGTGATTCTGAACATCCCGCTACAGGCAATTGATCCCGCTTCTTCATACTCTTTTACAATTTAACCCCTTAAAACAACGCAAAATGCCCTAAATAGGGTATTGATCGCCCCGCCCCGCCTCTGTATTCTGTGTTCATCGTCACTTATCCCGAACGCAGCAGAGCGCAGGTATGAACATCACAATCTCGCATTCCGATTTTAAAACCCAGCTGCTGGAAATTAGCATTCCAGGGTATTTCTACGCACCGCGCCTGTTGGTCAACGGCAGTGCAGTAAGGCGGATTAACGGCGTATATACGGTGTTAAATGATGGCGGACACGAAGTCGCGATCAGACTCAATAGCAATTTGTTTTACAGATTGCCTCAATTATTGATTGAGCAGGACGAGATAAAAATTATGTGTAAAGCAGGTTGGATTCAGTTTGCAGGCTGGAAAAACACACCGCCGGTGCAATGGTTCAATTCGACATTGAAATTATCGGCGATGTTCAGGTCAGTCAAAAAATTGAATAAATCGAGTTAGCGTTTGGGGTAAAGGAAAGAGCCAAGATGAATCACTCCATATCGAAAATCCTCGCCGAGGAAAATGCCGATCCGTTACTGGACCGGACATCGTCACAACGCAAGCCATTCTTTCATCTGGTCCTTCCGAAATGGCAGGCCGTATTGATCGAATCCTTCATTATCGTCATCGGATTTGTCAGTGTAGTTATCTATGACTGGCTGTTTCAGGCTGCCATATCACCGGTACTGGGCGTGATCGTTGGTGCGGCGAACGGTAGTCTGGTGGCCTGGTGCTTAACGCGCTCTGATCACACGACGCAAGATAAATAGCAAAGACAAAAAATGCTCAGTGTATTTTTTAAATCGAGACCAACCTGGATGTTCCGGCTTGCGATTACGGTCATCGCGTATGCGACGGTCGCTTTTTGCAACTGCCTGCTGATGCCGTCAGGATCGCCGTTCCTTGAAGCGATTCCGGCCGCGGTCGGCATATTGATCGGATTTTTAGTATTTGGACTCACGAAGTAACGGACCTGTTGGGCCGGTAGTGCAGCAAAAACCAGATCGCCATCCACGGCCACAGCACCGACAAAAATTGCGCCGCACCGTTAAAGTTTAAAAATTTACCTTGCACCCAGCTGGCCATGGTATCGGTGAAATACGGATTCCCCGGCACAAAATTAATGACCAGCAAACTGATAGTGAGCATGAATATCGCCAGATGACGTTGTACTTTGGCGGGCGTAAACGCCAGGCCGTACAGCATCAGACAACCGACAATTAACCCCGCCTCGGCGCCGGGTGTCAGCCACGAATAGGCGTTCTCCGGTTTAAACAGCAGCGCCAGCGCCAGGGTCTTCAGACTGAGATTCACCGCAATTAACAAGGTCACCAGACGCGCTTTGGGTGCGGTCGGTCGCAGCAGGCATAAAAAAATTAACACCGCACCGATTAAACCGCAGCAGGTAATCATGGTTTCAGACAGCCAGTATTGTTCTGCAGTCAGTTGCGCGCCCTGACGGATAATCTCGCCAAGGTCTATCGGAATGCCCAGATATTCATTCATCCATCGGGACAGAATAGGAACCAGCTGACCCAAACCAAACATATACCCCTGGGGATAAATCTGCGCAAACGGCCACAGTGCGACGATCACCAGTCCGCTACTCATATTGCCGACAAACCAGCGATGGCGAATTTTTTTCAGCAAATCCTTTTCAAGCAACCAGGGTGTCAACACACATCCGATAATCACGCCGATTAACGTGCCGATACTGTTGGTGGTCAGATCCAGATTGGACGCGACTCGGGAAGGTAAATAAGTCTGTATCGCCTCCATCGAGCCTGACACCAGCGTACCTACCAGAAAACTGAGTACCGCTGCCCAACCGCGTGACAGAAATGGATAGCAGGCCAGCACCAGCAATATGCCAAACGGAATATAGCCAACCACGTCAATACTGACATCAAAAAATGTCCAGTAATGCGGAAACGGCTCGCTTAAATACGCGATAGGCGAAGGACCGAACTCGCGCCAGCCTGAAAACGGATACAGACTGGCATAGACGATCAACGCCGTGTACGCCAGCAGTATTACACGCACCAGCGGTGACGAAGGATGTTCTACGGGTGCGGTTGCTTGCATAGCCAGCCAGTCAGATCGGTAATGAGCGCGTCGGTTGCAACGCGCATTGCCTGGGCACCGGCCGGTGCATCCGGAGCATCGGCGTTGGCCTGTTGGGTCAGCGTCGTTTGCGCAAGCAGATTGTTGGCATGCAGCAGGGATGCACGCAGTTGCAGTTGCGCGTAACTGTGGGTTGCGTCGCTAAAGTACTGACTGAAATCGGTCAGATCCAAACGCAGTTGCCATCCGTCGGGATTGGCAAGTCCATTGTCAACCAGGCGCACCGGGTTTTTCGGATCATTGGCAAGTTGCGACTTTATCCGCAGCGCGACCAACTGAGCGGGGGGCATGCTCCAGCGATGGTTTGCATAGGCATGGGTTTGCTGATCGTTGGCATACAGCAGACGGTACAGCATCAAATTACTTTCCAATGAATTGGGGCTGGAAATATCCGGCAGATTGACAGGCGGTAATTCGCAGGCGATGGCAGTGTCTGATGCTTTCGTCGCCGGGCCAAAATCAAAATAGCTCAGTGGTGTCGGCGCAGTAGCGCAGGCGGATACGAATAACGTCGCAGCGGCGGACAACGCCAGGCGGGAAATGAATGGACGGGTTTTCATCATGACCTTATTTTTTAGGTTCTACAAAACCGGCTTCACCAGGACCTGGAACGGGAGCGGGTTTGCCAAATAACAGATTTTGCGGATGTTCTTTTATTTCGTCCATGGTTTGATCGAAGCTGCGCATGGAATTGTTGGCATTCGTGGTGAGCGTCGAGATTTTTGGCAACGTATCGGATTGGATGCTGTCGCTTAAATTGCTCACGGTTGTCAGCGAATGATTTAGCGCACCGTTCGGATCCTGCAACTCACGGGTTAAGCCGGTCAACTGTTGGCTGAGCTGTGTGGCGCTATTGGACAGGTCCTGCACCGATTTGAGAGTCTGATTGGTTTGCCTGACCATGCCCGGCATCATCTGCACGGTAGGGCCCAAATCATCCGCGACTTTGCTCCAGCGCGCAGTCGCCTCTTTGGTACTGCTAAATGCCGCAAGCATGGTTTTTTGATTTTCCGGTGTCAGCAATTGCGAGAGTCGTTCAGTGACCACTTCAGCATTCGCCAATATTTTGGTGCCGCTCAATTCAATGCTTTCGAATAATCCGGGGCGCAACGGTATGCGCGGTACCTGTCCTGCCACGATATTGACCTTGACGGGTTTGCTGCCATCGTCGTCCAGCTGAATGTAGGCAATTCCTGTGACGCCCTGATAACCCAGTGTGGCAAAAGTGGACTGTGTGATCGGCGTATCAGGATCGATGCTGATATCGATCAGGATTTGTCCGGCAACTGCGTCGTCGAAATCGATTTTATCGACCCGGCCAACTGCCAGTCCTTTATAACGCACCGACGCCTGGGGATTTAAACCGGACACGGCGCGCATGGTGGCGATTTGATACTCGGTACGCACGGTTTTATCGCGGTTCAACCAGATGCCCGCAAACACCGCAGCGCAAAACATGGCCAATGTAAAAAATCCGGCCCAAAGTGCGTGAGATCTATTTTCCATAATTGTCTTTGTCTAAAACCGTCAAGGCGCGTCGTCCGCGCGCGCCCAGGAAAAACTCTTTGATAAACGGATGCTGGTATTGAATTACTTCCTCGACTGATCCGATTGCAATCACATGATGGTCAGCCAGCACCGCGATACGCGACGACAGCGCGAACAGCGTATCCAGATCGTGCGTCACCATGACTACCGTAAAACCCAATTCCTTGTGCAAGGACTGAATCAGACTCACAAACGATTCCGACGAGTCGGGATCAAGTCCCGCAGTAGGTTCATCCAGAAACAGCACATCGGGCTCCAGTGCCAAAGCCCGTGCCAGGGCAACGCGCTTGATCATACCGCCGGATAGCGAAGACGGCATTTTTTGCGCATGTTCCGGTCCGATGCCTGCCATATTTAACTTTAGGTAAACCGCATCCTTAATTAAAGCCTCCGGCAAGATTCGCAATTCACGCATCGGTTGGGCGACATTATCAAATACCGACAGGGCGGAATAAAGCGCGCCCTGCTGAAACAGCATACCTGAGCGGCTGCGGAAAAATGCGACCTGCTCCGACGTCGCATGATTGATATCTACCCCGAAAATAGTGATACTGCCCTGTTTAGGTTGTTCCAGTTTCAACATCTGCCGCAATAATACGGTCTTCCCGGTGCCCGAACCGCCGACGATAGATAAAATTTCGCCGCGATGAATTTTTAAATTTAAATGGTTGTGGATCGTGGTGCGCCCAAACTGGGTGCGCAAATTTTGCACCTTGATCACTATCTCGGGATTGAGTTTTTTTGCGATCAGCGTCATCAGTAGCCCACCCGGCTAAATACAATTGCAAAGATCGCATCCAAAATAATCACCACAGTAATCGCACTTACCACGGAAGTCGTTGTGCCTTGCCCTAAACTCTCGGTATTCGGTTTGATCAGCAATCCGAAATGGCAGGCGACTAACGCGATTGCCGCGCCGAATACCACCCCTTTGCCCAGGCCGATGTAATAGTTCGAGATGGCGATCACCTCCGGCAATTTTTGAATAAAGAAGTGTGGCGACATACCCAAAATAATATTGGCCGAGAACATCCCGCCGATTAACGCCATGGCATCGGTCCAGATCACTATCAGCGGCATGGCAATTGCCAGTGCGATTACCTTGGGAAAAATCAGCCGCAAGCCGTGCGGGATACCCATCACCAGCATCGCATCCAATTCTTCCGTCACGCGCATGACGCCAAGTTGCGCGGTTATCGACGATCCGGAACGGCCTGCCACCAGAATTGCCGCCAGCATCGGGCCTAGTTCGCGTATCACACTCATACCCAGAATATTGACGATATAAATATCACCACCGAAAGTGCGCAATTGCTGCGCCGATAAATACGACAGCACCACACCGATCAGTATGCCCACCAGCGCAGTCACGCCCAGCGCGCGAAATCCCATCTGATAGATGTTGGCTGATATTTCTTTCCACGGCGCGCGGCCGGGATGACGCAGTACCTGTATCAAATCCAGCATCAGCTGACCGAGCAGTGCCGTGAAAGAAAACAGGTGGGCGAGAAAACCCAGCACCACCATGCCCAGTTGCATCACAGAGGTCAGCCGGTTTTTTTTGGGTTTGGGAATAGTCAGACTATTGGCCGCTGCCAGCCGGTTAAAAAACGCTTCCTGCGCGGGCAGCAGAATCAGATGCGCCGGTTTTTGTTTGCCCCAGCAATTCCATAAAATCTGTGCGCCGATATGGTCGAGAGAACTGATGCCGGATAAATTCCATTGAAGATGGCTGCGCTGGCTTAACCTGGTCAGCTCATGTGAAATATCGTGCATCAAAGAGCCATCTACAAACGCGTGCACCTGCCAGCAACCCGATACGGTGATGGAGTCCGGCTGTGTTTCGTGCAGTTGTGGTGTTTCGGCGTTGAGCATGGTGTTAGTTGGTTAGGCAGGCACCATCGACAAATACCTTTAATTCGCCAGAACCAAATGCTGCCCAGCTTTCATTATTGGTGAGCGGTTGTGTGGCGATGACTGCGACCCGATCTTTAGGCGTAGTCACGGATGAAAAATCGATGCTGACATCCTGGTCCGATAAATGTGCAGTATTAAACGGAAATTGTCGGATCAGGTAATGCATATGAGTCGAGCAGTGCACAAACAGCGCCGACCCGTTCGATAACATCATGTTAAAGGTACCGAACGCCGCAATCTCGCTGCAGAGTTCTTTCAATGTCCGCGACAGATCAGACAAAGCCGGCGGTGTCGTGCCAAATCTCAGTCGTAATTGCTGCAAGATATAGCAGAACGCGCGTTCGCTATCGGTATTGCCTATCGGAAGAAACTGGCCATTTAATTCAGGCATAAATTCAGGCAGGTCGCCATTGTGGGCAAATACCCAGTTGATACCCCAGCATTCGCGCACAAACGGATGACAGTTTTCCAGCGCGACTTTACCCTGTGTCGCCTTGCGGATATGGGCAATCACGTTTTCTGATTTGATCGGATGGGCTTTGATCAATTCTGCCAGCGGCGAACGTATCGCAGCCTGGTGATCGACCAGATGTCGCACTCCAGCACCTTCAAAAAAGGCTATGCCCCAGCCATCCTGATGTTCATCGGTCTGCCCGCCGCGCAGCGCGAAACCGGTAAAACTGAACACGATGTCAGTGGGGGTGTTGCAATTCATTCCTAGCAGTTGGCACATGGGAGTCGACGCTAATGCAAATAAGAGAACAGATTAGCATTGTTGTTGGTCTGGGGCAAAAGGTCAAAGACTATTGTGGGTTCGGCTATGCTGCTTCAAATACGACATGTACTCGTTGACCCAGGGCTGCGGCGATATTCACTAGCGCGTCGAGAGAAAACCGTGAAATTCGGCCTCGTAATAAATCATTAATGCGTGGTTGCGTTATACCGCAGCGTTTGGCTGCTTCCAACTGGGTCCAGCCATTTTGTTCGACAAAGGCGGTTATCTTGTCCATCAATTCTGAACGAACCCGCAGATTCGCAGCTTCTTCGGGTGTATCGGAAATTGCATCCCAAACACTTATATAGCTTTCAATTTTTGACTTGATCATTTCCCACCTCGAATTACTTGAGCAAACCGTGTTTTTGCAATTTCAATTTCGCGTTTTGGCGTGGATTGCGTTTTTTCTGAAACGCGTGAAGTACATAAACTGCATCAACTAAGCGCGCTGTGTAAATTACACGAAAAGTTCCGCTATCATCCCAGACCCGGATTTCTTCGACACCTTTTCCGATTGAGGGCATAGGCTTAAAGTCGTTTGGTTGCTTACCCTGTTGCACACGTTCAATTTGGTGCCCAACGTCTTGTCGAGCATTATTTGGGAATTCGCGTATACATTTGAGTGAAGTCGCCAATGAATGTCACAGGTTTCATTTGAAAGTATATTCGTTTGGATATAATTAAACAAGGAAAGTATTTTTATAGGCTAGATCCTTATAATTAGAAATTAGTTCCGTAATTTATAAATGTTTAGAAGTAAATTCTAAAATTCATAAAAATATTAGATTAAATACCGCACGATAGAAGTGATGGGTTTGGCGCTTAAAATTACTGGTTTCGTTCAGCCGCCTCGATGGTATTGACCAATAGCATAGTAATCGTCATCGGCCCAACTCCACCAGGTACTGGCGTGATGTAACCGGCAACTTCTTTGGCTCCTGCATAATCAACGTCACCGCAGAGCTTGCCTTCCGGATCGCGATTCATGCCGACGTCGATGACGACTGCGCCCGGTTTGACCATGTCGGCTGTGACGATATTGCGTTTACCGGTCGCGACTACCAGTATGTCGGCAAGGCGGGTATGTGCCCCCAGGTCACGCGTTTTGGAATTGCAGACGGTGATGGTCGCGCCCGCCTGAAGCAATAGCATGGCCTGCGGTTTGCCGACGATATTCGATGCGCCGACGATCACTGCATTTGCGCCGCGGACCGGATAATCGATCGCCTCCAGCATTTTCATGACCCCGTACGGCGTACAGGGACGGAACAATGGGTTACCGGTCATAAGGCCGCCAGCATTGCTGATATGAAAACCGTCCACATCTTTCTCGGCGGCGATTGCGGCGATGATGGCCTGCGCATCGATATGTTTGGGTAGCGGCAGTTGCACCAGGATGCCGTGAATTTTCGGATCGCTATTGCGCACGCGTATGCGCTCCAGCAATTGCGCCTGCGTGAAATCGGCGTCGTACTTTTCCAGCACCGAATAAAATCCACACTCCTCGCAGGCAGCGACTTTATTGCGTACGTATACCTGCGACGCCGAATCGGCACCGACCAATATCACGCACAGGCCGGGACGATTGCCCTGTGCCGCTAGTTTTTGAGCACGGAGTTTGACGTCGGTTCGTAATGTTTGCGACAGCAGTTTGCCGTCGATAATGTGGGCGGTCATTGTTGTGTATCCTCGATTAGCGCAGACGCATGATGGTAGATTTGAGTTCGGTATATTTTTCCAGCGCGTGCAGAGAATTGTCACGTCCGTTACCGGATTGTTTGTAGCCGCCGAATGGGAAATTCATATCGACGATCTCATCGTAGCAGTTGATCCACACTGTACCGGCACGCAATTTGCGCCCCATTTCATGAGCGGTCCCAATGTCGGCGCTCCATACCGCGGCGGCCAGGCCGTACTCACTGGCGTTCGCTATCGCAATCGCTTCGTCGCTGCTGTCAAACGGAATGACGGACAACACCGGGCCGAAGATTTCTTCACGTGCGATGGACGGTTGACTGTCGGTGCAACTGAAAATAGTAGGCTCAACGTAAAAACCTGTTGCCACCGGTGCTGCGCGAGAACCACCCATCAGCAAGTGTGCTTCAGCGCGACCGCGTTCGATATAACCCAGCACCCGGTTCATCTGTAGCTCATCAACCAGCGCGCCCATGCTTGTATCCGGATCCAGCGGATTGCCGGCTTTAAAATTAGCGGTGGCCTGCTGCAGATAATCTAAAAATTTCTCCTTCAAATCACAATGTACCAATACCCGTGAACCGGCGCTGCATACCTGTCCTGCATTAGCGAAAATACCGTAGGCCGCGGCGCTTGCGGCGCGTTGCAGATCCGGGCAGTCTTTTAAAATGATATTCGGTGATTTACCGCCCAACTCCAGCCACACACGTTTCAGATTCGAGTCGGCCGCGTTGCGCATAATCTTGCGACCTGTGCCACCCGAGCCGGTGAAGGCCAGGCAGTCGACATCGTTATGCAGGCTGAGTATATTGCCGACCTCACCGGCGCCGGGCAATACCTGAAACACGCCTTTGGGTACGCCTGCTTGCCGGGCCAGTTGCGCCGCTTTTAAAATCGACAGCGGTGATTTTTCGGAAGGTTTGATAATCACGCTGTTGCCTGCTGCCAGCGCCGGTGCAAATTTCCACGCTGCCATCAGCAAGGGATAATTCCACGGCACTATCGCTGCCACCACGCCTATCGGTTCACGCGTCACCATGCCAAGAAAACTGGGATCGGTCGGGATGACTTCGCCGCTGATTTTATCGATGGCTTCGGCAAACCACTCAAGACAATAAATCACACAGGGGATATCGCCGGTAGTTGTGTCGGTAATGGTTTTACCGGCATCAATGCTGTCGAGCAGTGCCAGTTCGTCACTATGCTCGCGCATTAATTGCGCCCAACGCAGTAATACGGTTTTACGTTCGCGCGGACTGATCTGTGACCACACACCGCTGTTGAAACTTTGTCGTGCCGCGCCGACTGCGCGTTCGACATCGGGGCTTTGGGAATTGGCGACATTAGCCAAATGTCGGCCGTCTATCGGGCTGATGCAGGCGAAGGTATTGCCGTTGCAGGCGTCGGTAAATTCGCCATCGATAAACGCGCGGCTTTCGATAGCCAGCGCGTCTGCCATGTCTTGCCATTTTTTCAGAGACATTTGATACTCCGCGAAATAATTGTGAGATGGTGGTGTTCGTAGGTTGGGCTACGCTTCACCAGCCCAACATTGGTTGATGAAGCGCCGCAGTTTCTTATAAATTGATTCGACAAATAATGCGTGTTTTCGTTTTTTTGCGTTGAGTGTTGGGCTGGTGAAGCGTAGCCCAACCTACGAACTACGAACCTACAAACCTACGAAGTCACGTATATTTATACGAGTTCAATTCCCAACTCATGCTGAATATCATGCATGGTTCGGATAATGCTCTCCTTCAAAATATCCACCATGCTGTCAATTTGTTCTTTGCTGATAATCAACGGTGGCGAAAACACGCATTTGTTAACAATAGGGCGCACCATCAATCCGAGTTCATGACAGTGATTGTCAATGCGCGCACCCAGATTGGTATCGAATTCCAGCGATGCCTCACCTAACCCGCCCACCGTGCATTCCACACAGCCTACCAGCCCCATACCGCGCACATCAGCCACCAGAGGAATCTCACGCAACTCCTGCATGCGCTTCTGGAAGTAAGGGCCGATATCACGCACATGTTGCAGAATATTTTCCCGTTCGATAATCTCTATACTTTTTAACGCGGCGGCGCTGCAAACCGGATGGCCGGAATAGGTATAGCCATGGCCGAACGTCGATCCTTTGGCGTTCTTGCCGGAGATTTCCGAAAAAAGCCGATCCGATACCAGACACGCACCCATAGGCAGATAGCCGGAGGTCAATCCTTTGGCGCAGGTAATCATGTCGGGCTCAATTCCGAATACCTCTTTGGATGCAAAGAAATGACCGAGACGGCCAAAAGCGGTCACGACTTCATCGGCAATAAACAGCACATCGTATTTGCGGCAGAGCTCCCAACAGCGGCGGATATAACCATCGGGTGGAACGATCACGCCGCCCGATGCCTGGATGGGTTCTGCAATAAATGCACCGACGTTTTCTGCACCCAGACTCAGAATTTTTTGCTCCAGCTCATTGACCTTTTCATCGCAAAACGCTTCGATACTCATGCCTTTCGCACGTTTGGACGGATTCACCGAAGACAGAAAATGCGCAGTCGGCGAGGCCACATCAAACCAGTTTTTATCGCGATCTTTGCCGGTGACCAAAGCGCACAGATAGGTGCTGCCGTGATAAGCATCAGCCCGTGAAATAATGTGTTTTTTATTCGGACGCCCTTTGACGTTATTGTAAAAATGCACCATGCGCAGTGCCGTATCCACCGCGGTTGAACCGCAGGTGGTCAGGAACACATGATTCAAATCGCCGGGCGCCAGTTCAGCCAGTTTCGCCGCCAGTCTGGCAGTAGGAGAACTGGTCAGTGCAAACGGATTCATATACGGCATAGCCAGTGCCTGATCAGAAATCGCCTTGGCCATTTCTTCGCGCCCATAGCCGATCTGCATGCACCACATGCCACCGGGACCATCGATCAGACGCCGGTCCTGTTCGTCATAGACGTATATGCCTTCCGCACGGGTAATGACGGTACGCACGGCAGTGCCGGCATCATTCATTCCTTCCCAGGGATGAAACCAGTTGGTTTTGTCATCGGACTGAATCTGCTTGATGTTTTGTTCCATGTTATTTTGTGTCATGTTCATAGTGCTCCCTTTGATTGATCGGCCATGGTCCGGATTCAAACCGGACTCAAGGCGTTTTTAATGTCCTGATCACGCTGTCGCATGCGCTTTTGCATGAAGCTGTTATTGACTACCACGACTATGCTGACCACGACGATGAAGATGGTTCCCAGTGCATGAATTTCCGGATTTAGTCCCAGGCGAACCCGTGAAAATATCACCAGCGGTAAAACGGTAGACCCCGGTCCGGACAGGAAGGCCGACATCACCACGTTGTCGAGTGAGATCGTGAAGGACAGCAGCCAGCCGGACACCAGTGCCTGCGAAATCATCGGCAGGGTAATATCGACAAACACCTTAATTGGCGTTGCACCCAGATCCTGCGCCGCTTCGGCCAGCGCCGGATTCATGCCGGCCAAACGTGCCTGCACCGTAATCGCCACATACGATACGCACAACATCACATGCCCCACCAGTATCGTAAAAATACCGCGCCCGCTAGGCCAGCCGGTCCATTTCTGTAACGCGACAAACAACAGCAGCAACGACATCGCCTGTATCACTTCAGGCAATACCAGCGGTGCATTGACCATACCGGTGAACAGCGTTTTGCCGCTGAAACGGCGGTAGCGCGCCAGCACAAACCCTATCCAGGTACCGATAAAGACAGATACGCATGCTGCACCTACCGCAATCCGCAGGCTGAGCCAGGCGGCCTGCGTCAGTTCGGTATCGTCTGCCAGGGCCGCATACCACTTCAGCGAAAATCCGCTCCAGACCGTTACCAGTTTTGATTCATTGAATGAATACACCACGATGGATAAAATCGGCAGATACAAAAACAGGAAGGTGAACGTTAAGAACACGCGCGACATCGTGCGATTCGGTTTCATACCGCGCCCTCCTCAATCGACTTCGACTGCATGTGCTGGAACAGCGCAATCGGCACCAGCAACAGCATGACCATAATGGCGGTAGCGGCAGACGCCACCGGCCAGTCCATATTGTTGAAAAAGTCGTCCCACATCAGTCGTCCGACCATCAGATTATCGGCCCCGCCCAAAATTTCCGGGATCACGTATTCACCGACAGATGGAATAAACACCAGCAGCGAACCGGCGATAATGCCGCGCATCGACATCGGAATCGTGATGGTGACAAACGCTTTCCAGGGACGCGCACCCAGATCGTGCGCGGCTTCCAGCAAGGTGTAATCCATGCGCACCAGATGCGCGTACAAAGGCAGGATCAGATACGGCAAATACGAATACACCATGCCGATATATACCGCGGTGTTGGTATGAAACAGTCGCAGCGGTTCATGAATAACATGCGCCCACAGCAGAAAATTATTTAACAATCCCTGATCTTTCAGTATGCCTATCCATGCATATACGCGGATCAGATAGGAAGTCCAGAACGGTAGCATGATCGCCATTAGCAAGACGTTGCGGGTTTCCGGTTTGGATCTGGCGATGAAATACGCGGCAGGGTAGCCGATCAACAAACAGATTACCGTCGTGATCGCGGCAACCTGCAGTGAGCACAGATACGCATCGAAGTACATCTCGTCGGTGAGCACATTGACGTAATGCTCGAAATTAAATTTCAGCGATAGTGCGCCGTCCGCCCATTGCAGCATCTCGGTATACGGAGGAATGCCCAGACGCGGATCGACCACGCTGATTTGCATGACCACAAAAAATGGGATCATGAAAAAAACCAGCAGGAAAATAAACGGTGCCGCAATCGCGACGGTGCGTCCCTTGGGCACCCACTTTAAATAGAACGGGACCGATGCGTTCGTCTTCATTGTGCCAACACCACGCCGCTATCCAGATCCCAGCTCAGCCAGACTGCATCGTCATAGTGCGGCACGGATTCCAGTTGACCAAGTACCTGACGCGAGACATTCACTTCGATCATCTTGCCCGAAGTACAGCGTATATAAAACAGGGTATAGCTGCCCATGTAGGCGATTTGTTCCAGCACGCCGTGGGTGCAATTGCTGTCGGCTTGCGGTTTCTGAGTATGTAATCTGATGCGCTCAGGCCGGATCGATATCGTAATCGGCGCGCCCTTGGGTAAATTGTTGGGATGACGGGTTTGCAGCGGTGTATCCAGATACGGACAAATAACCAGATCCGAATCGTCGTCAGATAACTCGCCTTCAAACATATTGGTGGAGCCGATAAACTCGGCGGAAAACCGGCTGTTCGGAAATTCATAGACATCGTTCGGTGTGCCGATCTGCGCAATCTTCCCGGCGCTCATGACCGCAATTCGATCTGCCATGGTCATCGCTTCTTCCTGATCGTGCGTCACCATCATGCAGGTGACGCCGACCTTGTACAGAATATTGCCCAGCTCGAATTGCGTTTTCTGACGTATTTTTTTATCCAGCGCCGACATCGGTTCATCCAGCAGCAGCAATTTGGGACGCTTCACCAGACTGCGCGCCAGTGCCACGCGCTGCTGCTGCCCGCCAGATAATTGGTGCGGCTGGCGTTTGGCGTAATCCTGCATTTGCACCAGTTCCAACGCAGATTGCACCCGCTCCTTGATTTCCTGTTTGGGCACCGATTCCTGTTTCAGACCGTAAGCAACATTGCCCTCCACCGTCATATGCGGAAACAGCGCGTACGATTGAAACATCATATTGACCGGGCGGTGATACGGCGGCATGGAAGCCAGATCGATCCCATCGATCAGGATGCGTCCAGAAGTCAGCGTTTCCAGTCCGGCCATCATTCTGAGCAAGGTCGATTTGCCGCAACCCGAGCTGCCCAATAAGCCGAACACCTCGTTTTTGGCGATGTTGAGACTGACGTGATCCACCGCGGTGGAGCTGCCGAATTTCTTGACGACGTCGATGATCTGTATAAAATTCGGATCGCCGGTGCAGGATGCTGATTTTTGTATTTTGCTGGGTGTCATGTTGATCATAGAGTGGCTGGTTATAATCCGTAGGTTGGGCTAGGCTTTGCAGGTTGGGCTAGACTCCGTAGGTTGGGCTACGCTTCATCAGCCCAACACTCAACGTAACAATAAATGAAACCTCATGCCATTTGCCCGACTAATTTATACAAAGAGTGTTGGTTTATCAGGAAATGTTGGGCTGATGAAGCGTAGCCCAACCTACGGAACGTAGCCCAACCTACGAGCGTAATCCAACCTACGTTGTGGTTAGTTGATAATGCCATCCAATCCACGTTTAAATAAACTGCGCGCAATAATCAGACGCTGGATTTCGCTGGTGCCTTCCCATATCCGATCAACCCGCAACTCGCGAAAGAACCGCTCGGCCGGATGACTGCGCATATAGCCGCGTCCGCCAAAAATTTGCACGGCGCGATCGACCACCCGATTCGCCATTTCCGAGGCATACAGTTTCGCCATCGAACAATGCGCATGCACCACCGCCAGATCTGCACCGCGGTCCTGCAATGCTGCCGCTTCATACGTCATCAATCTTGCCGCCCAGAGTTCAGTCATGCTGTCAGCCAGCATGGCCTGGATCATCTGATATTCAGAAATCGGCTGGCCGGACACGATACGGTTTTGCGCAAACTCGCTCGCCCTTTCGATCAAGCGTGCCGCAGCACCACAACAACGCGCGGCTATCATCAAGCGTTCACGACGGAACCAGCTTTTGGTAAAGCCCATGCCATCACCTTCCGAACCGATACGGTTGGCAGCCGGGACACGTACTTCGGTAAATTGATAGGTAGGGTGATGAGACGCAAAAGTGTGACCAAACAATGGATTGGCGGTCATTTCTACACCGGGTGTATCGATATCGATAAAGAACAGCGCATGGTTACGTGAGCCGGAATCGTCCACAACGACGGCTTGCAGAATAAAGAAGTCAGCCTTGTTGGCACTGGTCACAAACCATTTTTCACCATTGATGACATAGCTGTCGCCATCGCGTCTTGCCGTAGTTTGCAATTCGCTGGGATCGGAGCCCGATTCGGCTTCGGTAATGGCATAACATTCGCAGCGTGTGCCATCCATTAACGGGTTGATGTATTTTTCAATTTGCGCTGGCGTGCATGCTTCGAACATCCAGGAGTGCGCTTCCGACATGCACCAGCACAAGGCGTTGGTGACACGTCCCATCTGTTCCCACACCACGACCTGATCCAGTATCGGCAGCTGCAATCCTCCATGGGATTTAGGCGCATCCATTTTGGTAAAGCCCAACGCGATCGCCATCGCTTTATGACGCGCGGTCACGTCGGCAGGAATTTTCCCCTCGTTCATTTCCGCAGTTTCTTCCCAGGGGATCAGTTCGTTATCGGTATATTCACGCGATTTACGTTGCCACTCGAGAGTGCTTGCCGAGAGGGGATAGGCCATGTTTTGTCTCCTTGTTGGTGCCGGTTGATGGGTCAAATTCTTGGAAAATCAGAATCAAATTCGTAGTGTGCAAGTTTTGTAGTTGAATGATCATACAATAAAAAAATTAGCAAAACAAGCGCTTGTTGTAACGTGGTTTTTTCGCACTTCTGCGGTATCCCATGCACAAAAAATTGCCTATGCCCTGTGTAAATTCAGCAAAAATGTGGTTTTTTTCAGAAAATAGTCAAAATATTTTGAAAATAATTCGCTTATTGAACGTTTGTCCTATTGCGTTATTGAACCAATGTATAATAATATCCATTCATCAAACCAACGCTGAGTAACGAATTACACACAGCATTTGGTCCACTAATCCGGACAGCCAAGATAAGAATGATAGTCCGGCTTATTCATTATGGAATCAACCTTGGAGTCAAGATGGCAGGCAAGTCATATGATGCAATCGTAATCGGTGCAGGGCATAACGGACTGGTAAGCGCGTCGTATATGGCGCGTGCGGGTCTGGATGTACTGGTACTGGAAAAAAATGGCTATGTGGGCGGCGCGGCGGTCAGTCGCGAAATGCACAAGGACTTTACTTATTCAAGTTGTTCTTATGTGTGCAGCCTGCTGCGTCCTGAAATTATTCGCGGTCTGGAACTGCCTAAATTCGGCTTGCAGATTATTCCGTACGAAGGTGGTTGCACGATGATGCGCGACGGGAATCATCTGGCCAATTACACCAATCACGATGCGCTGCGTCGTGAAATCGCGCGCCATTCCAAGCGTGACGCTGAGGCCTACGACCGTTATTCACGCGACGTAATGCGTCAATGCAAATTCATCAAGCCTTTGCTGATGCGCGCACCGCCAGATCCGACTTCCTTTTTACCACGCGACATCAACGAACTGTTATTTCTCGGCCAGCGTTTCCATAACATGGGCGAATCGAGGATGTATGACACGATCCGTTTCTGGACCATGAGCGCGGCAGATTTTCTGGATGAATATTTTGAAAGCGAAGTGGTCAAAGCACACTTTGCCGGCAGCTCTATCATCGGTACCGCATTGGGCCCACGCTCACCCGGCACGGCTTACGTTTTATTGCACCACTATATGGGCGATATTGACGATGCGGTCGGTGCGTGGGGATTTGCACGCGGCGGCATGGGGGCGGTGACTAAAGCCATGAGCGCATCATTATTGGCATCCGGTGGCGAGATCAGAACCGATGCCGATGTATCGCAGGTTATCGTCAAACACGGCAAAGCATGCGGTGTGGCGTTGGCATCCGGCGAAGAAATCATGGCGAAGACCGTGGTGTCGAATATGGATGTGAAACGCACCTTCCTGAAAACAGTCGAAGCCAAAGAGCTGGCGCCGGAATTTTTACATGCCGTGAAAAATTTCAAAATTCGCGGCTCGTCCGGCAAATTGAATATCGCGCTGGATGGCATACCGCATTTTCCCGCCATCCCTAAAGATTCACCCTGCATCAAAGGCGATTTGCATGTGACCGATACCATCGACATGGTAGAACGTGCTTACGATGACTGGAAAGCCGGACGCTGGTCGGCCTCACCGTATATCGATATGTTGATGCCGTCGCTGATCGACCCGACCATGGCGCCGGACGGCAAACACTATATGTCGGTATTCGTGCAATACGCACCTTACAAACTGGCAGACGGGGAATGGAACGCCGAGAAACGCCAGGCGTTCGGCGATACGGTAATCAACACCATCGCCAGACAAAGCCCGAATTTCAAAGACCTGATTTTGCATGCCGAGATCAGAACGCCTAAAGATATTGAAGACGAAGTCGGCCTGACTGAAGGAAATATTTTCCAGGGCGAGTTGACCATGGATCAGCTGATGTTTAATCGCCCGATCCCCGGCTACGCGCAATATCGCTCACCAATTAAAGGACTGTATATGTGCGGATCGAGTACGCATCCGGGCGGTGGCGTGATGGGCGCGCCGGGCGCCAACGCAGCGTCGACCATTTTGGGCGACCTGGGGAGGACGCAACAATGAGCACGCCTATCAACGCCAAAACATTTGATTGCATCGTAATCGGCGCGGGCCATAACGGACTGACCAGTGCTGCCTACCTGGCCAAAGCCGGCAAGTCGGTACTGGTGCTGGAAGCGCAGCATCAGGTCGGCGGCGCTGCTGCAACCCGCAGCTTTGCCCCAGGCTTTTCCGTATCGTCCTGCGCACATTTGCTGCATGGCCTGCCTGAAAAACTAATCACAGAACTGGATTTGCATAAGTATGGTCTGCAATTTGCTGCCGAATCGCTGCCCACCTACTCATTGTGCGCAGAGGGTAATCCGGTACGTATTCTCAACGGTGCGGCACATGGCAATCAGCTCAGCGAAAAAGATAAGGCAGCGTATGCCGCGTTCATAAAAAAAATGAACAAGTTTGCTGCGGTAATGCTGCATATTCTGAATATGGTGCCGCCCCGTCTGTCGCTCGAAGAATGGAGCGAGCGTATCAATATGCTGACCGTGGGCTGGAAGGTGCGTAGCTTGGGCAAGCGCAATATGCGTGAATTTTTGCGCATTATCGGCATGAATATGTATGACCTGTTGACCGAGCATTTCGACAATGAATTGTTGCGCGGGGCCATCGGCATGGATGCGGCGCTCGGTGCAGAGCATGGACCACGCTCGCCAGGCACGGTGTTGAATTATTTGTACAGACTGGCTGGCGAAGTGGCTGCGGGCAAGAAGGGCACAGCGCAACCAAAAGGCGGCATGAGCAATCTGAGTAACGCGCTTGCCAACGCCGTCAAAGCGGCGGGCGGAGAAATTCGCACCAACACCAGAGTGGAACGTATTGCGGTAACCGATGACCGGGTCAGCGGAGTGGTGCTGGCATCCGGTGAAACCATCACGGCCGGTGCAGTGCTGTCAAACGCTGATCCGGAAACCACGTTGCTGAAATTGTTGGGCGCAGCGCATCTGGATACCGGCTTTGTGCGCAAGGTTCATCATGTGCGCAATCACGGCAAGGCGGCCAAGCTGCATATCGCCTTGTCCGGCAAACCTGAATTTAAAGGATTTAAAGCGGATGCAGTGCCTGGACGCTTGATTGTTTCACCTTCGATAGATTATCTGGAGCTGTCGTTTAATCCCAGCAAATATCGTGAAGTACCGCGCGAGCCGTCCATGGAAATTTCGATTCCGACACTGTCTGATCCGACGCTGGCGCCAAATGGAAAACATATCCTGTCAGCCATTGTGCAATTTGTTCCCTATGACTTGGGCGCAGATCCGACCGCGGCACGTGCAGCGTTGACAGAAAATATTATCAGCACGCTGGAACGATATGCGCCGGCGATCCGCAGTCAGATCATTGCGCTCGAATTGTTGACACCACGCGATCTGGAAGCCGAATTCGGCATGAGTGGTGGGCACTGGCATCACGCCGCGTTAAGTTTCGACCAGTTCTTCTTTACCCGTCCGGTACCCGGCGCGGCGCAGTTTGAAACACCGCTAACCGGCCTGTATTTATGCGGCGCAGGCGCGCACCCAGGTGGTGGCGTGATGGGTATTGCGGGACGCAATGCGGCCAAAAAATTATTAAGCGGAGGCAGGTATGTACGTAAATGAGATGGAAGAAAATGAAACGGTGGTGCATGAACTTCGGCAAATAGATCTGGTTCCGTCACATTACAAACGGCCGTTAATCAGCAGTCCATTTTTTCCACGGCAACGCGAGTTTGTTGAAACCGACACGTATATTCCGTGGAGCGGTTATAGCAGCGTCGATGTATTTTCATCGGTAGAACAGGAGTACTTCACGATCCGCAATGCCGCATCGGTATTCGATTTGACACCGATGGTGAAATATAGCGTCCGCGGCCCGGATGCAGAAAAATATCTGGATCGGCTAGTTACCCGCGATGTGAAAAAAATTAAACCCAATCGTGTGGCGTATACCGTGTGGTGCAACGACGCCGGGCATGTGATCGATGACGGTACGATATTTCGTTTGTCGGCGACAGAGTTTCGCGTCTGCACGGCAGAACGTCAACTGGACTGGTTTTTATACTCCGCCATCGGCTTTAATGTAGAGGTTGCGGAAGTCACGCAAGATATCGCCGCGCTGGCCTTGCAGGGCCCAACCTCTTGTCTGGTTTTAAGGATGTTGGGCTTGCAGGGTGTGGAATTATTAAAGCCGTTTGATATCGGTCATTTTACTTTGCATGGTTATCCGTTGATGGTGTCGCGTACCGGTTTCACCGGGGATCTGGGTTATGAATTATGGATGGCCCCGGAAAACGCGATCGCCTTTTGGGATGCGTTGATGATAGCCGGCGAAGGGCGCGGCATACGTCCTATCGGTTATCAGGCGTTGGAAATGGCAAGGATAGAAGCGGGCTTTATTTTGCCGAATGTGGAATTCGTGTCGGCAGAACACACCATACGGCTGAACCGTGATCGCTCACCGTTCGAGCTGGGACTGGATTGGCTGGTTGATCTGAAAAAAGGCCACTTCAATGGTCGACGTGCTCTGCTGGCCGAAAAAGAGAAAGGCTCGCGCCAGCGTCTGGTCGGGATAGAAATCGAAGGGAATAAGCCGGCGCACCACGCATTGATTTACAGCTCGGCCGATGCAGAAAAGCAGATAGGTGCAGTCACGTCGGCATTATGGTCGCCAACCTGCAAACGGAATATTGCCTTGGCAATGCTGGACGCACCGTATTTTGATGGCAAGGCCGAGATGTGGGCGGAGATTTATTTGCATCGCGAACTGGTTTGGGAGCGCCGTATGTGCAAATGCAAGATAGTTGAACGTCCGTTTTTTGCGCCGGAACGTCGTCGTCAGACGCCGGCGCCGGACAGGTAAGCTGTTACAAAAGGTGGGTACGCATTGTAGGTTGGGCTACGCCTCATCAGCCCAACAATGGTTAGTAAAGCGAGGATGTTTTTATAAATTGATTCGACAAACGACACAGGTTTTTATTTGGACGTGGAGTGTTGGGCTGGTGAAGCGTAGCCCAACCTACGGGGCATAGCCCGACCTACGATAGGCGTAGCCCAACCTCCGAAATGACGGTGCACGTGGTGTGAATTATGCAGTTGATTTAACGTAGTTGTAGTAGCGTAGCGTAAGTCCGGTTGTGATCTATTTTTCATGGCAACTCTCTTTGGGTCGCCGTGTTGGAATCAAAAAGAGCGTAAGCCCAATCAATCCAGGAGATGATTTACAAATGAAAAATCAGAAAAAAATAGCTGTGAGCTGCACAATCGCGGCAGCGTCTACATTGTTTGCACTATCAACGATGGCACAGCAAGTAGCATCGACCTTGCCTGCTGCAAGTCCTGCACCGCAAGACACTACGGCCAGTGACGACGCCGACACCGCCAAGACTGGCAAAAGCCAGCTCACCAACGGTATACAAACCGTAGTCGTGACTGCGCAAAAGCGCAAGGAAGATCCCAATAAAATCGCCATGAGTATTTCAGCGATTTCTGGCGACGATCTGCAAGAACAGCATGTCTCCGACTTTACCGACCTGACCCGATCAGTTCCGAATATTTCCTTCTCGGGAAATAACGGCGCCGGCCCCGGTCTGGAAAATATCGAAATGCGCGGCGTAAGTTCTTCCGCCGGTGCATCGACGGTAGGCGTGTATATGGACGATACCTCAGTTACGGTGGGTAACGTTTACAGCATGGGAACGGTGGAGCCGAAATTTTTCGATCTGGACCGGGTGGAAGTATTGCGCGGTCCGCAGGGCACCTTGTACGGTTCAAGCTCGATGGGCGGCACAATTAAATTCATCGCCAATCAACCCGACTTGAAACAGTATTCAGCCGACACCTTTGCCGAGTACTCGAACACCAAAGGCGCGGGATCAAATACTTCCGGATCTGTGGTCGGGAATATTCCTCTGATTACCGATGAACTGGCGCTGCGCATCGGCGTGCAGGCCAACCGCGATGCCGGCTTTATCAATCAGGTCGACGCCAACGGCAATGTCGTCGCCAACGGCATTAACTCCATGAACGACCAGGAAGTGCGTCTGGCATTGAAATGGAAACCCAGCAAAAATCTGACCTTGCTGCCGACGATTTACTATCAGGTGGTCAACAGCAACGGCAACAGCGCCTTTGATATCGCCACCTTGCCGGCCTACGATTCCAGCATCATCGTGCGCGAACCCAGCACCGACAAATTATTGATCCCGACCATGACGGTCAACTACGATATGGATGACGCGACGCTGACTTCGGTATCGAGTTATTTCCAACGTAAATTTGATCGCACTCTGGACGGTAAAAATTATGTGACCGGCCCACTGGCCAGCCCGGTCAATTGCGAAATTCTGACCGCTGCCTGCGGTGGTAATGCTCCTGATGGTTTGCCTGCCGCGATCATGGCGCTGCCTGCGCCTTCGCAACTGAATAGTCAGGTTGAACAGTTTTCGCAGGAAGTGCGGATGGCGTCGAAAGCCTATGATCAGAGCGTATCACCCTGGACCTGGGTAGGCGGTCTGTATTTCGCGAATCAACGTACCAGCATTACTGAAAACGATCCGGTGATAGGCATCAACGCTACGTTTGCGGCGTTCGGTGTCAGCCCATCCGACCCGACCGTGTTATACAACGCTTACCCCAACCCGTTTCCGAACGACGACACCTATTATGGCAGCGAGCAGTTGCGCGAGCAGCAAACCGCGATGTTCGGTGAAGCGAATTACTATTTCACGCCGACCTTGCATGCGACAGTTGGATTGCGTTATCTGGTAGCGACCGACAGTATTCAGCAGACCAACGGTTTGTATTCAGCCGGGTTTGGATCGAATACCTATCAGACCATTTCAAATTCCACCAACACCACCGCATCGACACCGAAGTTCGCGCTGACCTGGGAAATGACGCCGACTGAAACCGTCTACGCCAGCGCGGCGAAAGGTTTTCGTCTGGGTGGCGGTAACGAGTATGTTCCGCCGGCATTGTGCGCGGCAGATCTGGGTGCGCTCGGCCTGACCGCCGCACCATTGACTTATGCGCAGGACAGTTTGTGGAGTTATGAGGTGGGGATCAAGTCACGCTTTATGGAGAACACCGTTTCAGTGAATGCCGACGTGTTTTATCTGAACTGGAAGAACTTGCAGCAGTACGTCAATTTGCCTGATTGCGGTTACGAGTACAACACCAACGTAGGAAATGCGACCAGCGCCGGTGCCGAGCTCGAAGTGAAATACAAACCGGTACGCGAACTGCTGCTGGGTGTCGCAGCAGGTTATACCCGCGCCGTATTGTCGGATAGTGACGGTTATCTGAAGGACGGTATCGTCGGCGCGGTGGAAGGTGCGCCGATAGAAGGTGTACCAAAATTCAACGCGCAGCTGACTGCCAAATATAACTTTGTCGTGATGGAGGATAAATCGGCCTATGTATTGGGCGCCATGCATTGGATAGGCAGCAGCCACGGCGAACTGGATCCAACCGATCCCGATTACCTGCGTCCTTCTTACCATACGCTGGATTTAAGCGCGGGGATATCGTTTGAGTCCATCGATGTCAGCATCTTTGTGAAGAACGCGCTGGATGATGACACGATAATTCAGCATCCCAGCGTGAATGACACCAGTGAAGGTTATCGGGTCAATCCGCGCACTATCGGGATGAATATCGCTGCAAGGTTTTGAGAAGGCGCGACTTGTAGCAATGTAAATTCGCAGGAAGCTCTTATTGATGCGGAAACTCATTTTGAGTTTCCGCATTTTTTTAAAGTGGACTTGATTGATGCTCTCAATAAGAGTAATGTCAACTCGATTAATGTCATGGCAACGAATGATTAGAAATATTGCGTCGCAAATGCAGAATGAAATGCGTGTATAGACAGACCGATAAAATGATGAGTACATGTAGCAGCTAAACAAAAGGATATTTTATGATGACCGTTGTAATTGAACATGTCGCATTGAATGAATTGCCTGACGCCTGGCGCGCGCACTTGTCTGACGCTACTAGCTCGCGCGTTACGATACGAATCGAAGAAGAACCTGAAACTATAACTGCTGTTCCTGCTAGTGATAACCCTTTGTTTGGACTGTGGCATGATCGCGAAGATTTAAACGACGTCGCTGAGTATGCGCGGCAATTGCGTGCACCTCGTCAGCAGGACAAAGGTTGATGCATGTTGATTGACACCGATGTCTTGATTTGGATGACGCGTGGTCATACCGGTGCTGCAGCGCGTTTGCAGTCTTTGCTGCCCTGGACTATTTCGGCGGTCACATATATGGAACTGGCCCAAGGATGTCGTAGCAAACAGGAGTTGGCGCAAATCCAAAAGGGCCTGGCGTTGAGCCGAACCACGATTTTTCCGATTAGCTCCGCCATTTCTGATCGCGCTATCGAGCTCATCAATTCTTATGCGTTGTCACATAGTATGCGGCTCGGTGATGCGTTAATCGCGGCCACTGCAACGGAACATGGTTTGGCTGTATTAACAGCGAATGCGAAACATTTCAGCGCCATTCCTGAATTGGCAATTGAAATATTTGTTCCTTCCCGATAACCGACGAAGGCAGATATCGCGACTTCAAAGTAAGGAGTATCTGCCGATATCGGTTCAGTTGGGCAGCCGCCGACATTCCGATAGTCAGTCCAGCGCTGCGTGGATGTCTGCAGTGATCTCATACGAACGCAGACGGGCAGAATGATCGAATATCTGTGACGTGATCATTAATTCATCTGCGCCTGTACGTTCAATGAATGCCTGCAAATCACGCGATACCGTCGCGGGGGAGCCAATCGCGGCGCATGACAGAACATGCTCCAGAAGAGTCCGTTCCTGTGGGCCGATGCTGCTCATATAGCCATCCATCGGCGGTGGCAGACGCGACGGACGGCCACTGCGCAGATTGACGAATGCCTGTTGCATCGATGTCGCGCGAAATTGCGCTTCCTCGTCCGTGTCTGCGGCAAAGACATTAAAGCCGAGCATCACATAGGGCTTGGCCAGGTGCGCCGATGGTCGGAAGGTGGCCCGATACAACTCAACCGCCTGCATCATTTGCGCCGGTGCAAAATGTGACGCGAACGCATACGGCAGGCCCAGCTCGGCAGCCAGTTGCGCGCCGTACAGACTCGATCCCAGTATCCATACCGGCACATTCAGGCCAGCGCCGGGAATGGCACGCACCGCTCGCGTTTGTCCTGATCCAAAGTAGTCCATCAGTTCGACGACATCCTGCGGAAACTGGTCGACGTCTGAGGAGAGAGTTCGCCGCAATGCGCGCGCCGTAATCTGGTCCGAACCCGGTGCACGTCCCAGCCCCAAGTCGATACGACCGGGAAAGAGCGATTCCAATGTCCCGAACTGTTCAGCAATCACCAGTGGCGAATGGTTAGGCAGCATAATCCCGCCGGCGCCGACACGTATCGTCGACGTACCACCAGCTACATGGGCAATCAGGACGGCGGTCGCCGCGCTGGCAATGCCTGGCATGCCGTGATGTTCAGCCAGCCAGTATCGGTTGTAGTCCCAGCGTTCTCCGTGCTGCGCGAGATCCAGCGTGTTACGGAACGACTGAGCGGCATTGCTGCCTTCGGTGATGGGGGATAAGTCCAGAATGGAAAATGGGATCAAGTGCATTACCTCGCGACGATAATCAAACAGATAAACCTGGATGATACTCGTCATTCGAGTTTTGATTTGCCGCCACTATGGCCGCGTAAAGAAACTGGGCTAGCCCTATTGGGACGAAGGGGGCGACTGCCTTGTCTCCATGATGTCGGGAATGATGGTATTGATACAGTCAGCCAATGCCTCAACTCTCTCGCCTACAGTTCTTCCCAGTGGAGTCAAAGAATATTCCGTATGGGGAGGGACAGTCTCGTAAGACTTACGATGCACCAGCCCGTGTGCTTCCAGGCGCTTCAAGGTTTGCGACAACATTTTTTCGCTCACGCCACCAACCATTCTACGTAGCTCGCTGAAACGTCGAACGTCGCCCATCAGCACAATAATAAGCAACATACCCCAAGGACTCGTGACGTTTTTAAGCACCTCACGACAAGGGCATTCAGTTGAGGTGAGCTCTCCGCGTCGAACTTGTGCGGAAAAGGAATCAGATGCGAGCAGTTTTGTTTGGGTTTTCATCTTGATACTAACCTTTCGGTGCGTACTTGTGGAAAGTAAAGTAAGCCAATAGTATAGGTGCCTTACTCACCCAAACCAAGGAATTTGTCATGATTGTGAAGTCAAGACGATCGGCTACACGAGCGTTCTGCACGCCGATGGTTGGGACGATAACTGCGCAACTTAAGGCGTAAATTTTTGGCACGTTGCCGCCAAGCCCACGCTTTGTCAACGGTCAGCTGTTTGTTTTTTTACTGGAGGTTCCAATGGGTATTCGATTTCTCAAGATTGCAGTGATCTATCTTTTCATCGGTGCAGTGCTTGGCGGTTATATGGGGGCGACAGAAAATTTTGCTTTGGCTCCTGTCCATGCGCATGTCGCTTTGCTAGGCTGGGCTTCGCTCGCGCTTGCAGGTTTAATTTATCACCATTACCCAGTTGCGGCCCTGACGCTGCTCGCGCGGATTCATTTCTGGCTGCACAACATCGGACTGCCATTTTTTATGCTTGGTCTTTGCTTGGTGCTTACCGGGCACATGGCTGCGATTCCCATCGTATCAATCTCTGCTGCCATCGTCATTATTGGCCTCGCAGCATTCACCACAAACGTTCTGATGAACGTGAAAGCTAATGCGAGCTGACGGTAATCTGGTGGAGAAACGCATCGCCATATCTACCCAAGGAGTTGAACATGAAAAATCACCATTTTTTAAATTCTAAATTAATGAGGAATACACAATGAAATACGGAATAGTGGGTGCCACCGGATTAACGGGGCTTGAAATTCTCAAACAGCTGCCCTCGGATGACGTTTCGGTCTTTGTCAGGCAACCTGACAAACTGCCTAAAGAGATAAAGTTGGAAGTTATCCGAGGAGACGTTTCGGATCAAGAAGCCCTAACAGCGTGGGCGTCAAAACAGGAAACTGTGTTTGTTACCTTGGGCCATCCCATGTCTTGGAATCTCGTCCGTTACAATATCGGCCTCTCGCGGGACTACCCATTTAAGGGAATTTTAAAGGATTCGCTTTTGGCCGTTATGAAAGGAAAACCAAAACGAATCATTTACTTGAGTGCCTACGGCACGCATGAGACTCGATCCGATATGCCATTTGTGGTTAGAAAAATATTTTTGCCGATATTTATTGCTGAGACCTACCGTGATCACGAAGAGGCTGAAACACTTTTAAGATCCTATTCCGAAGAATGGGTGGTGGTGCGTCCAGTTCAATTGACCAACGATGCTGCTCGCAAGCAGTACCGTGCGGAAGCAAGATTAAATCCTTGGGGTGCCGGAAAAATTTCGCGAGCGGATGTTGCTCATTTTATGATTCGGTCAGCTAAAGATGCTTCATGGGTTGGTAAAAAGGTTGGATTATCTTACTGAGTCGTGAATTTCAGACTAGCCGCTTCATGGCAACCAATTCCTCACTTCTTAACAGACTTGACTCCATTGACGGTTTGCGAATTTGGTTTGACGCGATGCTACCCACATCGCAATAATGCTTATATAAAACGTCGCAAATTCGACTAGAGTTCCGAATAAATAACCCACAGCCAATAGTGCAGAAGCTAGCTTCCAATTTTTCATTTTAATAGTTTCCTTAACGCTGGACCCATCGTGGAGTTTTGTTCCTGACTGCGCTAGTTGTAGTTTATTTGCATACCTAATCAGGGACATGAATGTGTTGCTTGATATGTTTCAGGTTGGCCACAATAGTGAACGTCATAATCACCAGCAAAGACCATGAACTCCATTTACCTACATGCACCGTTGCCCAGGCACCGATCTGATCCGGGTACTGCCAGACATGAAAGAAGGTCGAGATATTTTCAGCGAGCCAAATGAAAAATCCGATCAGCACAAACGACAACAACAACGGCATGTGGCGTTCACGGTCAAAGGGCGTGAATATCACCGTGGTTCTGGCATAAAGACCCAGCACACAGGCCGTGATGTACCAGCGGTAATCGCCGATATAGTGATGGGTAAAAAAGTTAGCATAAATCAAAATCGCGATCACGCCAGCCATCCAGTATGGGGGATGATGTTTGATTTTCAGGTTCATCATGCGCCATGACTGAGTAATGTAACTGCCCACTGCCGCATACATGAATCCGGAAAATAAAGGTACGCCCAAAAATTTGGTGTAGGCAAAGTCAGGGTACGACCACGATTTGATTCCGTGCGAGGTTTTAAAAACTTCCAGCGCGAATCCTATGATATGAAACAGGCAAATCGCTTTAAGTTCATCGAACGTTTCCAGTTTCGACCAAATCATCCAGATTTGAATCAGCAGCGCGATGATCAACAAAACATCGTAGCGCGGAATTCCTGCCAAACCGGTGCGTGGCAAAGCAAACAGCGCAGTGAAAAATAACACTGCAAACAGGCAGGAACGCGCTTGCTTGATACCGAAATAGAGAAATTCAACAATGAAGCGACGGTAGCCCGTTAAATTAGATTGGATTTGGGATTGCAGCAAATAGTTATCGATTGCGGTAAGAGGCATTCAGAAATTCCTTGGAGGGTAATCCATATTAGTTATTGTCGCCATAAATCCGTTATCGACGCCTTGCTTTCAGATTACAGTCATATCTTATTAATTTCAGAAATGCTTTTGAACGTCAACAAAGTGCCGATTTCTGGCTTTCAGTGTACCCTGGACACAAATTGGTCTTCCCGCGTTTCAATAGCTTCGATCGCGGATTGCGCAGACATCTTAACGTCCCGCTTGCGTGAAGTTAGTCCTTGTTTTATTGCTGGCAGTGACTTTCGTGTACCAATTCGATTAAGTGTGGAATGGCAGAAAACGATGTCTATTGGATCTGTGACTGCTGCCAAAACATCCAACAATTTTGTTTCTGCATTAGAGTTCTCGGACCCTTTGAGTGACTGTATTGCCGAGCGTCTAACCAACCACCGCTTATCGTTCAACAAAAGAAATAATGGATCAAGTTCGACCTCTGCTTCCAATGGAATGTCTGCGATTCTATCAAGAATGTTTGATAATAAATATTTGTCTGTCTCTATGGTGGAATATTTTATCAATGCAGTAGCGCACCGCTGACTCACGCTATTCGTTCCAATTTTCCCCAGAATAAAGTATGCCGCTGAACGTTCCTCTTTGCTCGGCTTCTCCACCAGAAATGATTTCAGTTCGTCAATCATTGAAATGTCGGCTAGCTGTTCTGCCTCTCGGTGAGCGTGCCAAGAAATCGAGTTCTCCGAATTCATAGAGGCATCTCGCAACGACATACACTCAATAAGATCAATTAGTTATCTACGCATTCATTTACCTTATTTCGAGTTACAAAGAAATAGAATTGGCGACTTGTTCGACTGCTTCCAAAGTGCCTTTTTTTGCCCGTCGATATTAACACTGTAATTCTCAGTCATTGCCCCGATCGATCCATGTAAACAACCAAGGCTCGCGTGAATTTTGGCGTATTTTCAAAATCACGCTTACGATCATGAAGCAGACGAGCTATGCCAGCGCAAGCAAACTCTTGTGGAACAATATTATTGTCGAGGTTGGCTCCATTTAATTGCTCCACTATGCGTTGATTAGCAGCCTGTCCGGTAGCCTGCAGAATCATCTGGAAGTATCCTTGTTTGGCAGATTCACCTCCAACAGGAAGGAATTGATTTCCGAACTCGTTGAGCGCATTTGCTGCGGCCTTTATAAATTTGTCGTTTCGCTGCCTCCACTCGGCTACTTCTCTTTGAACTTCCCGGCCTGTTGCATTTCCCAACCGCGCGCAGAGTTTGCCAGTTGAATCTTGAGTAAGGCCTCTTGCCATAACAGAAGAGGCATCCGTCTCTAGTAGCTGCGGAAGCTTGTCAGTGAAGCGATTAAATGATGCCGGTTTACCATCCTCAGGAATAGGCACAGTCACCGCTTGCATACGCTGGAGATGACGGAACATAGTTGCAACGTTGAATTCGTTGTCCCTGTCACGCAGGTATTCGACGAGATCTCCCACTGCAAATTGTGTCTGCGCAAAATAAAATTCTTTCTCGACCACGAAAATATCCCACACCTCGCCATGATTCTCAATGTCGCTTCGATCGATCTTCACACGGCCATCGCGCACAAATGTCCAAGTCTCGACCATAGGAAATTTATCGTAAGTTTTCATATCATTTAATGTCGGACACGGGCGCGTTCCCATAACCTGGGCAATGAGCAAGACACCACTTGCAAGGTACGACACGCCTTCGCACTTAACGGGTGGCATTCCTGGTGTTGACTGCCACGCAGGTGATTTGGGGCCGTATCGAAATCGTTGAGATCCTTCAGGGAACAACCAATTGCCCGTTATATCCGCCGCGCTTGCTGGGCGTAAATCTGTCCGATATGGCGAAAACGGACAAGGGAAAGCAGTATAGATTGCGTTGGCAATTGCATTTGCTGAAGCATCATCGTTTGTGATGACGCCATCCAAGCGATCCTTGAGAGCCGCACGGACAGACTCGCGTGATGCTCCTTGAGGCATACAAAGGAATTGACCAATATGCTTTCTGAACAGGTTGGCGATGACTTTGTCCACCACGTCAGTGGCGGCAGTAGTTGTTATTGTAGTAGATTGCTCTGCATGGGAGATGGAAGACGCGAACAGAAAAATGAGTACAACAAAATATTTATTGGTCAAAAATGTCTCCAAATTTGTGAGGCGCAATTGTTTAAGTGCTTAAAAGCCGGTATTGCAAAATACAAATTCAACACTAATGCTCTCCTATGCCGGTACTAATGGGCGTATTGAAGAGCCAATACGAAAGTCTGCTTGGTGCCGCTTTCTGTCTGATTTCATTATCCGGTTCTACAACCACACGTTAATAAATTTCTTCAATTTGTGAATGCAAATACCAGCATAAACAAGACCGACGCAGATAGAAAAAATGTATGTACGAATGCTGCAATCTTCAACGGTTTAACCAACGCAGAAATTTCCTGTGGCGGAACTATTGACAGTATCGCCCGAAGTCGAAACGGGCTACGCCTCATAATTTGGTCACCGATCGTGTACGGTGCAAATATTTGATTTGCATACGCGTTCGACAGTTTTGCAATTTCATCCTTGCTACTGCTTGAAATCGACAACATAAATAGCCAGCTGGCTATTGAACATAAGATGCAAAAAATTAAGCAAGCAACAATCATAGTTTTATCATTTTTTAGAACTCAATCAATTTGGCCGGAATGTGTCGTCTACCGCCCTACAAAAAATTTAAGTATCGTGCGGGCCATATTTGATCAAGGCAAAGCGCATCAGTTATCACTTTCGTGGCTCCCAAATCTAAGACGTGTAATCTTGCAATTAGATCGCTTTTGCAGCTCGTCAAGAACCAATTTTTCACACGATAAATTTGATCCAAATTGAGTAGTTTCCCCTGACCGCAATACGAGTGAGAAGTCAACATCTTTGCCTCTGGAATTTCGTTTCAACTCAATGATTTCAGAATAATTGACACTGTGGCGATGCTTTAGACCAAAACGAAACGAATCTGACTCAAATCGAATTTGAAATAATGAACTTATAAAAACAAAGAACATTGCTAACATTCCAATGACCGCCAATACCCAAGAATCGTCCTTGATGGAATGGTGATTACATCCAATGGCCACCATATCTGCGCCGGTAGTCAAAATGAAGAGCAGAACAAATATCCACATGGGTGGCATAATTTCGCCTGTAGTGCTGAACAACTCAACATTTTGTTTTTCTGTTCTCGAATTTCTAAATGCCAAAAATGACAAAAGTAGAGTAATCAGGAAAATCCACGCAATACCTATTTCATTTGGAGTCAATTCGTTTCCTTAATTCTTTGATCTGAAATGTGCAAATTAAACTATTTGATTTTTATTCTCGATGTGATTTGCTACCTCGGGCCACTGACCGAATTGTGCCGGCCGCGGACAAAGCACTACCGTTTTACGATTCATATACATGCAATCTTCTTTAATCGCGCGGAAGCTTATAAACGTACTCAATTACTGTCCAAGCGACCTGGGGTTTGCCGTTGTACTTGTTAGGTTCAAAGCGACATTTCTTAAATGCTTCATTCGCATACATATCCAATAGAAGTGACTTGGATGATTTTTCTACAAATGAAACCGATACACGTCCATCCACGTCAATTAACAAGGCCAACCTGACTGTGCCTTCCTCTTCGTTATAAATAGAAATGCGCGGATAATCTGGTAATTTACAGGAGTCAATCAAAACTCGAGCTCGGGTTATCAAGGTTGGATCGTAAAACGATTTTTTTTCTTGTTTCTCATGCGGATATTTGATTTCTTCCAAAAGTTGGTCGCATGGATCTTCTAGCTCTTTGACATTTTCAGCCAAGTTTTCATTCCCACCAACTTTTTTATATTTTTCGAAAAGTTCAATCAGTGCAGAGTTCGCCACTTTGATTTGATTCTTAATTTGATTTACTTGAATTGAATTTTCTGGGTTTACAGTTTTTGAATCTTCAATATCACTGCTAACTACAACCTGTTTCTTAGCAATGAACTGATTAAAATATACTATCACTCGAGAAACTTCACTCAATTGGTGGGGATTCAGTTTCTGGCATTCTGCAAACCTACTTATCCTTAAATTTCTATTTGCCTCTCTTTCAGAAAGCAAGTTGGGCTGCTGATCCACGTTGCTGGAATCGCCTAAATTGGATTTTTCCAAAACTTCTTGAGCCGGAGTACCAGCGACTTCCTGTCCCATCGGTACGCCGGAAACTCCAAGCTCAGATCCAAATGCGATACCAGATCCTATAAAAATCGACAACGCAAACACGAGAATCAAAATTACGAGTCTGGAATTAAACATTTATCTCTCTTAAGAGTTGGCTAAACGGTTGTTTCTTAACGTTGACCCACGATATGCCAAGGCAAAATTTACATCAACGGCATATGTTTTGTTTTGCCAACGGTTGATATGCCGACGGCCAATTTAAAGACTAAGTTGGACTGACAGGTTTGTGCCGATTCTTATCAGATGCCAACATATAATTGCCGTCTGCTTTAAATTTCACACCGGTCATACGTTTTGGCACGGCCTCTGCTGCAACTTGCCAATGCTTCTGACTAGTTTCTAGTAATTTTTACGTTATAAGCCTTGCGGAACGAGCTAAACCATTTAACGCCCTTTAGAAACTTCTCTATTCTTGGAAGAATACGGTTCTGCTCTTCGTCGTTCAGCTCATAATTTTCAAAATTCTCGCCCTTGCTTCCCGGTATTTGCAGATCCCATAGATCATCTTTCAAATATACATTGAAGCGATAAATACCCGAATTGTCGGTATATTCGATGCCCTCGTTTCGGGCGACCAATCGTATCTTGAATTTTTCGTACAATTCGTTCACCTTCAATTTGTCCGTTTTGTGCCGACAGTGAGCAAATTCCGACCTCCGGCACTGTCCGCTATCTTATAGTAGCAACACGTTTTGACACGACCGCTGCTGTAATCGACTGTTGAATTTACTTTTGGGTTTGGTAAATGTTAGCGGAATGCGCGACCACCGCCTTCGTAACATTACTTCGTTTTGCGCCATTTGACGCCGCCATCGATTTATTCAATCTCAATCCGTCGATACTTTACTAAAAAACGACTTACTCTCAACGTGCTCACACGTTTTCATTTGTTCTGGCCATTTCCGCATTTAGCAGTTACTTCTTTCAAAATATCCGCGACCGTTTCGTTTGGCGCAACTTCAATTTTTACGAGACCGGTGCTGCTTTGACATGTAACAAAACTTGGCAAGCCATTGGGTCCCAGCGTCGGTTTAGTTTGGCTTGGCGCTATCTCTGAATTGGAAGTCGTAGCGCACCCCGAAACAAGTAAAACGATGAATGCAAATTCAAATATTTGAAATTTAAAAAACATTATTCCACCTTAATTTTCTATTTGCCCTACCATTGACCGCTTCGTGCTGTGTTCGGTCAAATGCTGATTGCTAATCTACTGCGCTATAGTGCAAATGGGGCGTCTTCATCAAGAACTTTCCACACACGCACTCCCTCTGAGCGAGCAACGTCACCTAGCTCCCTATCGGCGGTAATCAATAAAGGGCTAGAGTTGCCGATTAATTTTGAAAAACAACCGCTCTTTATACATACTATTTGAAACGCATCGGATAAGTCTAATCCTGTCTTCTCAGATAGTTTATTTACCAAATCGTATGTTTCACGATCAGTGAAATCTAACTCAATTATTCTTTGTTTCGATGCGCAATACCAAGCTGTTAGGTCGAACGCTGCTTTGAGATATTCAGCCTGAGACAACGGATCGATCTGTAATTTTCTTTTTCCTTTAAGGATACTCAGGGCTTCGTAATAGCAAAATGTACTAGTGTATTTAGTAGTTGAATTATCCCAAAACTTTTTGACGGCTTCAGATTTAGGTTCGTTGAGATACCGCTTTACAAGAGCAGAGGCGTCAAAAAAATTGGGCATTACATTTTTCCTCTTTTAATTTCGAAACTGTTTGCAATGTCTTCAAAGTGCCGAGGCCGTGTAGAAACCAAGAATTCCGCAACGAGCAAATTATCACCGCTCAAACCGCAGTTTAAAGAGGCACAGGAGGTCGTAGTTTAATCTGATTTTTTCATCCGACGCTGCCCGTTTTTTTCGCGACGCGCTTAAAACGTCTGTATTCGAGCGTTGATTGGCGCTATTTACAACACTATGGTCCTTCTCAGGCCCCCATCATCTGCATTAGCGGAACGATGCCGATAATTTTAATCACACGTTTCATGTTATACGCCAGCACATGCAAACTCATTTCCGTTGCAACGTGCTTGAGTGTTCGCATCAGAAAGTGTTGAGAACCCATCCAGAATTTGATCGTGCCGAATGGATGCTCTACGGTCTCTCGACGAATGCGCATCGCTTCCGGGAGGTGATCAAGTCGGCTCTGCATTTCGTCTAAAACAGCTTCGTTCTCCCATCGACTTACCCGTCGTTCCTTACCCGGTGTGCACTGATCCTTCAATGGACAATTTTTACATTCATTTGTCCAATATCGATGTTGCGTTTCGCCGCGCTTCTGGTAACTCGTCCGTCTGATGAGTATCTGATCTGCTGGGCAGCGATACACATCGTTTTTGCATCATAGATAAAATCATCTTTACCAAATCGTCTTTCAGCTATTGCAGTCGATGTCACGCTTTTGGCGATAACTACTTTGATGCCGGCGTTATCGCAGGCCAGTATCTCGGTGTTCTTGTAGTAGCCTCGGTCGGCAATCGCAGTGAGCTGTTCCACGCCCATGCCAGACGTTCGATCAGCCCCATCAGTTCGATATTGCGTTGCGCTTCACGTTCCAGGCGCCGGCTCGATTGGACTCGGTTCAGGTAACCGTAGATATACAGCTTGAGCATGACGGCGGGATGGTAGGAAGGTCTGCCCGTTACTGCAGGTGTGACACCTTCGAATCCCAACTGCTTCAGATCCAGATTATCGACAAAGACGTCAATGACCCGGACTGGATTCTCTGCGATGACATAGTCATCCAATATTTCTGGGAGCAGCGTGCTTTGGGTGCGGTGCTCTCCCTGAATAAATCGTTTCATCTTGACCTCTCGTTTTATTGAGACGAGAGTCAGACAAGTTGGGAGTGGTTTGGTTTACTGTTGTTACATAAAAATGATGGCGGAATGCGGGGGCGTTTTGACACGGCCTCTGCCGCAACGTGTCCGTCGGATTCTATGTCCGCTTTCATACTGTATTTTTGCCGTCCTATTGCAGTCCTAAAATATTTTGAAGCGCATCAATGTCGCTAGCAGCAAATTTTTGGAATGCGCAAGGCTGATCACTTAAATTGCTACCGCTGAGATGAACAGCCATTAACGTAGTTGGTTGTGCGACATCCTTGCCCTTTAGAAGCTCCAATTGACTTGTCGTGCCATCAACGTGCTTAAGGATGAGCGACCATTTAGATGCGGGTGGTGTATACAGGCACCTATCCCAGTTGCCATTGCTCCGGTTGATCCAACCACTCAAAGCTCTTATTTGGTCTGTCGATAATGACCGACTGATGAGCGTCCTATCCTGTCCCACGTATTCAATATTTCCTGAGGAAATTGGCGAAACATCATATTTGCACGAAGTAAGCAAAATCAAAAGTAGTGCCGCGCTGATGACTCCAATTAACCTTACCATCATTTCCCCCCCATGAATTCTTGAGTTTTAGTACATCAATTGATATTCAATTTCATTTAGTTTGGTCGATCTCGAAATGTCCGCAAAGTGCCGATAGCTGAGATTACCCGATACCATAAAATTTGCCATAAACAATTAGATGGCTAACCAACCTGGACCCAGTTTTCTGCCTATGCCAGATTTTCCATCTTTGGTTGGATGAAAAAGTTTGAAGCAATTTTCCCTGAATTTGAACGGAAGATGACATTGAACATAAGCCAAATAATCCAGCAAATCCCGATTCACTTCTTGGAATGGGAACCGCAGGGTAGGTTGAATAAACAATCTCCGTCCACCTAGAGTAATACCAATATGGGATCCAAGACCAGGATCCGTCACGTTGGACAAACTCTGATGTTGTTTCCACGTTAGGTCAAAACAAAAATGTAGTCGCGTCGGCCCGATCTCTTGGATTGGCCGGTCAATATCTTGCATTGCAAATTCGATGGCTTCATCGATTCTTGTTAACGGAACATGCCAAGTATTGCTTAACTCGCCAGTCCTCTTATTGGCTGGTCCGAATATTTCTATTGCGTCCATCGTGCACTTCTCAATTAAGATCGGATCGCTCCATTTCGGATAACAATGAATATTTAGTTTCACACTGTCGCGCAAACTGTAATTTGTGACTGTTTCAAGAAAATGTTTTGTTTGAGTCCAACCCTTTCGAGGATTCCGTGAAGTTGCCGAGTGACCAAAACTAGACGATTTTGGTGGATGGTAAATTACCTCTGTAGATTTTGGAGGATAAAACATAGGAATGTCCGCTATTTTGTTGTTTTTAAATTTTCTGCCATCGTCTGTTTCGTGCCGCGACTGGACCTTCAACATTAATCAGACTAGTGCTTGTTTAAATAATTCATGCAGATCGTGACTATCAAAATGACTGCCATCACCGCACCCATTCCGCGAATAACCCAACTTGTGATAATCGAAATCCTTGATCTAACTGTCTTTTCTGTAGGACTGTTAAAACCTTCTGGGAGGTCATCTTCCAGAGTTGCGACAATTCCGTTTATTGCAATTGCAACGGCCACAATCAAAAATGACCACCAAAATTCGAGTTTTGTAACCATCGATATTCCCGCTGCAAGCAAGGCAACGAAAAACAACCAAATCGCTGAGAAAAATGTGCGCTTCATTTTATGTTTTTAATTTTCACATATGCTCAATTTCGGGCATTTTTCTTCAATATTTAAAGGAAATTGGCCACGCGTTCGACTGGCTGGAATGTGCCGTGTGCAGGCATATATTAATTTATCGAACAAATGCCAGAATCATTCAGGTAGGCGCTCAATAATGAAAATGTTACTAATGAACCCAGCGAGATGGCCAACGCAATCATAAAGAATGAAAACCAACTTTGCATTGACAAAGTTTGCGAGTTTAGTCCAGTAACCGGCTTCATTTTCAGGCTTTGTATATCCATAAATCGGTCTTGTTCCGATAAGGACATGTTTTTCGCCAATAGCCCAAAAAAGCCAATTAAGGCAACTGCGAAAAGTATGCCAATTTGAACGCCAATAATTCCAAGTATTGACCCACACTTTAATCCCCACGCACCAGTTTTGAACGCTCTCATTGTTAACAGGGCTGAGAATGGAAGCGCAACTAAATTAATTTTCAAAAATTTATTCATTGGGTAGCGTCAAAAGTAATTGCCAAATATATTCAGTCTGAATTCCATGACTACACCGTAAAGTGCCGTCTACCGCCCATTCATTACAATTCTGACTGGCGGCTTACGAGCCCAAAGCCGCAGCCAATCTCAATTTTCATTTCACTTTTTTTCTTGAGTATAAAAGCCCCAGACATTGGTTGACAATTCCCCGGCTGCAAAAACAATGGTTTCATGTTTGGTATTGATCTGATAGACATTCATTCGATGCATTTGGGTTGGATAACTTAGATGAGGCAATTCAACAACCTCTAATCAAGATCTCTCCTACTTTGCGTCCCAGACATTTAGTCCTTGGATTGAAAATTTTGTCCCTTCCGCTGATACACCAATTGACTTCCAATTTGTCATAAATTTTTCGAGTTAGATATTCCTGAATCTGTCCGGATTGTGCCGTTTTACGTCAAGCCACCACTTAAGAGTTTGATTCCAATTTGAACGCTGTCATTTCTCGGATGTCGGTCGATCCAAATATCTTTCCACTTATTCAAACCGCTAAAGGTTTTAGAAATTTCCTCTTCGACTACGAGCCAGTGCTCTTTCCCGTCCCATACAAGACGCCGTCTAGGGGAGGTATTTAAAGTGATATGCCAACTTCCAAAAGCCTGCTCGTTGTAGTCACTTATTTCAATTGGGTAGTTGGCATTAGTCACTTCTTTAAATACATGATCAAAAGTTTCCTTGTTCATCAATACCCATTATTTTTAAGTTAGTCGCCAAGGGCAGGTTTGTGCCGTTTACAGAAATTAGCGAGGTAGCAAACTTGCTGCAATCCATCCCCAAAATACCGCGCCTTCATTATCGCCGCTTTCTAATGCTTCTTTGGCGCATTTTTCCGCGAACACATGCGCGCCACGCCCATGTCGAATTAGCGGTTCGTGAGCCATTCGTCCCACCTCGATTCGTTCCTCATCCGTCATAAATCGCATAAATCAGCCTTCTATCCGAATGTCCGATTGGTGCCGACTGTGATCATACGCCGACATACGGTCAACGGCGGCTTCAGAATCAATTAGCGGACAATGCACAATATAGCCCTATTATTCAGATGTGACTGCTTTCGCCGCTTCCTTTATTCTCGGATCCAATACCAACAAGTGCCGACGCCTAAGCCAATGCAAGCAAGAATAAATACAATTAGCCCGAATGGATTTTCCTCAGTTCTAACATTGCCGTTTTCTTGAACCACAGAGAATGTTTTCATTGTCGTTAGAGAGCCTGGGAATAAGATATAGGTCTGTTTTCGATACTTATAGTCGTACGATTTATCATTCGAAGATCGATGATTGTACTGAGCACCAATTAACAAGGAACTTCTTGCCAATTCAGGACCAAGGGCGTTTTCAGCTGGCTCCCATGGAGATATGAAGCCGAAAATCTCCACACCGACGATAGCAATCAGCAAGAATGGAAAGAGGTATTTCAATAATTTCGATTTGAATTTGAACATAAATTAATTTCTGGTTACTTCGGTCAAATGAAAATATCTAGCGCTGGAATATATTTTGACCGGCTGGAACGTGCCGATACCGAGCATTTACTCATCATGCATCGATTAAAACCTGAAGTACTTTTCCTTTTCCAATGGCTCCACCTTCCCAGATCGTGAATTCAGAATCAACAGTAAAATGAAGAAGCGCGGAATTAGTTCAATCGTCGAATGTCGCTTTTGTGCGGTTTCTGGTCAACGTCAAAAACGAGTCAACTGGCAGCTCACAAAAAACAGAAGCCATTCAAGTTTAAGATCCGAATGTCTAACAAAATTGTTTGCGCGATTCAAGATATTTTTCCAGGTAGGAATTGCACAGTCCTTCCAGCTCATCAACAGTCAACTTTAGAAATGTCGCTGAAATTGTGACTGGACTGCCAAATCGCTTTGCTTCAACGTTAATTAATCTTTGTCCAACGCCGCTGTCTTCGATGTATTTCCCTGGATCTTTTACGTTCACAACGAGTCTAGTATCGCCTCTATATTCAACCACACCGAAACTGATAATTTCACTCCATGGAATTAGCCGAGCAGTAGAAAGATTTGGGTTTTTTAATATTCCCTCTGAATTCAATATCAGGCCCGGCCTATCACCAAAGATCGTTTTTATGCTGAGTACAGCAATTGCAAGTCCGAACACAATGAATAATATCCCCATCCCATGCGTAGTAAATAATTCATTGTGATGGCGCATTTTAGAAAGTTGAAATTCATCCATTTGATACAGCCAGTATCCAAACACAATAATTGCACATCCAAGGACGGTTACTAACGCTATCAATGCCTTGTTGATTTGTACAATCCTTTCATCAATTGAACTCACTTTGTATATTTCCTTTGATTTAGGTATCGATTCAATTTGTCCGCAACGTGTCGAGTTCGGAGCATCCGCGGAAAAGTGTTCGAGTAAAAATTAGCGCGCAGAGTAAATTATTACGAAAACCAAGAGCAGTATTGCGGCAATTGCTCCAACTTTAAAAGATATTTATCCGGCTTTGACCACAATATTGAAAATTCGATCCCACGGTGGAGTAACATGATCGGCCAATCGACTCACCCAGATAATTCCTGGAATGCCCGGAACGGCAGCTATGAAAATATAAAGCAGCCCGAATGCGGGCACTCCGGACGCTACCCAAGGCAAAAGACCACTGTTCGGTGTAAATGACAGTACTGCCGAAAATAGCCACAGCATAATAAAGACTACAGCTACACTTACCAACAGAATGGCGATTATAGATTGAACGATGATAAACATATGATGAACACCAGAGTGTTTTTCGCTGTGCTGTCGAACCTCAAGTTCTATCATATTTGCCTATTAAAATTGTTTTTCCTGCGGAACGGTAAATCTTCAAATTGATAAAATGGTTTTGTCGTTGAAAGACGGCTTCACGCCCTGAGTCATTCAGTCAAGCAGTTTTAGCTTCCAATGCAAAGTTTTTCAGCAATGGTGAGCCCTTTTTCCTCAAGGCATTAAGATACACGGATTCATTGTACGGAGTGTGTGTTTTCCAACACTGGTAAAGGATTCGTATCCATTTGAATGCCAATGAACGGACCGCCGCCTGGTACGTATTTCCTTTGGCCCGCTGCTGCCGGTAATAAGCACCGGCCCAGAATGACTTGTTGATTGTTTGGCTGGCCCATTCAACAAAGGTCTGCCGCAAGAACGTTGGACACTGCCATCGCCAATGAACCCAGCATTTCTTACCACTTCGCTCGGTAACAGGTGCAATTCCTGTATATTTTTGTAGCTCCTCGGCGCTTTGAAATCGCTCACGATCCTCGCCAAAGGCAGCAACCAATCGTGGCGCCAAATGAGGCCCGGCACCAGGCAAATCTTGAAACAACGAGTAGTCCGGCAAAGTTGGAGCGAGGTCGGCAATTTCTTTATCAAACTCATCAATGGCGTGGAGAGTGATGCGCAACTGTTCAACTAACATCAACGCATGCAGGCGGCACGGCAGTATGACTCCTTGGTCTTTTGTTAGAGGAACAGCTGCCTTGATAGATTCAAGGCGCGCGTCAATGAGTTTTGCACGGCGACCATTGTGCGCATAAAAGAAATCTCTGAGACTTGATTGGTGAGCACGCTTGACTTGAATCAGCGTCGGCCAACGCGCAATAAAATCGCAAAAGAGAATCGTATCGTGTTTGCCAAACCAATCCAGAGCCTGCGGATAGTACTGCTTCAGCGTATTGGTCAATCGATTGGTAATCCGGGTCTTGTCATTGACCAACTGACGACGGTGTTCATTCAAACTGATTAATGTACGCATCGCAGTACTTTGCGGATGCAAAGGTGCAAATCGTTCAGGATGGCGCATCAACAGTTCGAGAGCTGCCTCTGCATCGGTTGGATCATCTTTGGCTCGACTGGGCTTAAATGCAATGCGGTATCTGGCCAGTGTCGATGGATTGATTGGAAAGATTACAAAGAAGTTGTACTTCTGCAGCGCATAAATAATCGGCCCTTTGGCCAGTTCAACGGCAATTGCAACGGTGCCACCAAAGCGTTTGTGCAACGATTTGACCCATTCTTCAATATGAGGCACATCGTGGGGAATGCATTCAAATTCACGCTTGTCGCTGCCGGCTGCTTGCAAACATATATTGTGTTTCGTATCGGCCCAATCGATACCAACATAGGCCGTAAATGGTTGAGTAGCAAGTGGTTCCATATCAACCTCCCAATGTGATAAATTAGACGCCTGGGACGTGCATGCTTGCGGTCTGCGAGGGCAATATAGTGAGCCGGTTGAAGCGGCGAACCCTGAGTATTCGTTAACGATCGCAAGCGCACCTGCGGATTCGAAGCTAAAGCCGAAAACGTCAGCCGTTTGTGCCGAGATATTCGTAATCCGCGGGTGCATGTCCCACTTTCACCGACAGCTACCTGTCAGCTGTGACCAGTATCACAGAAAATGGAACGGAATAAATTCTTGCCAATCGCCAACTTCAAAAAGCAATTCCGTTCCATTTTTTTGGTTCTAGAACGGCTTGGCTAAATTGACTAAAAATGGAACGGACTATCTATAATGTGCCGGATTGAGGCAAAGAAATCCCTGCCTACCCGTGAGTCACATATTTCCCACCGTCTAGTTCCAGGACTTCAAAATTACCCTTCCCTGAGGAAAGCAATTGATCCACAAAGCGCACAGATAAAAGCACCGCTTGTAGGGGATCGATCCCCACAATATTCGTTCCTGTCTCGAGCAGTTTACCCACGCGAACCATACACGAGCTCCGCCCGTCTTTGGTCTCGGGCATTTCAATGTAGACTTCAATTTCAGTCGTTTTGCCGTCACGTTTGTCTCGCCAGAGATATTTTTTCGAGATCGTCATATGCCTTCACGTTCATATCTGATTGGGCGGTTCACGCCCTGAGCCACTCAACTCGTACGGTTTGCTTGAGCTGTCCAATGGCAGGATTGAGCCGCTACGAGACCTCTATAATTATTTAATGTCCCAATGCGCTGCACACAAGCACGATTACTACAATTGCCATCAGCACTAGCAAATAATACTTTTTTGTAACTAGTCCTAAAATTTTCACTGACTCGCTCACATATGCCACACCGCAATTTGGACATCGAACAGTGAAAAGATCATCAATATGTTGGCTAGCCCATTTCGGCTGGAAATGAGATAAAAAGCCGCCGTTGTATCGATTGGCTCTGTTTTCAAAATCGTGCCCGCAATATGGACAATTTTCTTTTGACATCCAATGCCTTCGATAGCGAGTTAAAAAAATTCGAAATTGGTCCAGCAATAAATTGTCGGCTATGTGCCGACTGCGAGCATATTCAGACATACTGTCGACGTCAGGTTCTGTCCAATCACCGGCCATACGTTTTGACACAAACGCTGCCAATATCGAGCATCAACCAAAACACACTGCCCGTCTTTTAATCTGTGCATCGCAGTCATCCCCAAGAGAAAACACTGGCGGTTAAAACCAATACAGGATCCACTCAACACCTCTGTCGGAGTCATTTATAGTTCAAGTCGCTCCGCCTCGAAACCAAACATCGAAGCAGCACCGTTTGAAAAACCGTAAACACGCTCGACGTTGCCCAATATATGCCAAGAGCGGAAGGAAGCGCCGCAACCGCTATCATGGAGATGACGACAGGTATGCAAAGCATCACGATATGTGATGTTTCAAACGTCGTGCCGGGCATGAGCGCCATTCCTAGTAACATCAATATTCCAACGAGCGCGGTCAATAAAAAATCTGGCTTGGCAAGATTGGTGATCCATAAAAATTTTGAACTGAATATCATTTTTTTTAAGGCTTGGAAGACGCCGAGCCCCAACACTGCCTGCGCACTCATATTGATTAATGAGAGCCTGTCGACGAAGGTAATTCCGTGCTGCCGATACAGCGCCATTGTCAGCGTCGCCAACTGTGCCGGATTATCTTTGTGCTGATTCTTTAATTCGACCAGTTCCGGCCTGATTCGGTTGATTGCCTCTTTATTCTTCTGCATTCTCACTGCCGAAGATAGAGAAATGGGCATCAGCGCGAATCGGATTATCAGTGTGAGCGTAATGACGGACGCCGCTTCCGATAATCCAAATTGTGCGGAAAGAAGAGCGAACATCGTCGAAATAAAATGCATAAATGCTGACCACAGTTCCATAAACATTTCCTTGAGTTTGGATTAAGGAGAGCTCGCCCCCGCGCCAGGCAGATCACAGTGGCATTGAGCATATAGAATGGACAGCAGTTTTACTATGCCCTATTTAGGGCATTCTTGCGTCAGATTGAAAAATAAAATGCTTGTTTATGAATGAAATGAGTGAATGAATAATCAAGGGATAGATAAAAGTCTAACGGTTATTAGCCATTAGTCCCGATCTGCTGATTAGAGCATTTGCGGTTAATGCCATGCGTTAGGGAATGGCCCGCGGCTTTTTTCTCATCATCGTGGCTCAGGTTGACTTCCAATTCGGTTTAGCCCATTCTTCATAGCTATCCCAACCCAAGACCAGCATATGGCAATTCAACATCTCCCCACTTTAAATGAGTCAATTTCCTCGCTAAAAACTTTGCCGGAACTTTTTGCGTGGCGCACTGCACAAACGCCAACTGCCGAAGCGTACCGACAATTTGATGACGCCAGCGGTCAGTGGCTCAGTACTAGCTGGCAGGCCGCCAGTCAGCGCGTCGCGCAATTTACTCATGCGCTGGCCCGATTAAATCTGGAACGCGGTGCGCGGGTAGCCATACTTTTGCCCAACAGTCTGGATGCCGTTTGCATCGATCAGGCTGTGCTGGCACTGGCCTGTGTGCCGGTACCGATGCATGCACTGGATAATCCGGCCAGCATTGCGTACATCCTGCAAGACAGCGGCGCATCGATGTTGATCGCCGACAGTGATCAGCAGTGGCAGGGAATCGTACAAGCAGGGTTGGATTTGACCGCACTCAGACAGGTCGTTGTAACCCACACTAGCTTGCCTGTTACCGATGCGCCCATTCCGGTGCTGCAATTGGATGCATGGCTATCGTCCGCCGGCACCCAAAACCTTCTGCCCGATGGCCCAACTGAATCTGATTTGGCCGCGCTGGTGTACACATCCGGAACCACCGGCAAGCCCAAGGGTGTGATGCTGACACACTTAAATGTCATGTCGAACGTGAAAGCCGCCGTGCAACGCGTAGCCCCGGTTATCAGCGATGTCTTCCTTTCTTTTTTGCCGCTCTCTCACACGTTCGAGCGTACTGCCGGCTATTATTTACCTATCGCCGCCGGTGCCTGTGTCGCCTATTCGCGTTCAACCAGGCAACTGCCGCAAGACCTGCTGGCCGTGCGCCCGACCATTTTGATTTCCGTACCGCGCGTGTATGAGCGCGTCTATAGCGTCATACAAACCAGGTTGTCCTCTTCCAAAATACAGTCCGCGCTGTTTAATACTGCAATCGCAATAGGTTATCGCCGGTTCAGTCGTGAGCAGGGGCGGTTGCAGGGCGATGCATTGCTATCCGTACTGGATGGATTGGCCTGGTTGTTATTGCAGCCGGTGATCGCGCAAAAATTAATTGATCAATTTGGCGGAAGGTTGCGCGTAGCCGTGAGCGGCGGTGCCGCGTTGTCGAATGCGATTTCTGAGTGTTTTCTGGGGCTGGGTATTCCCATCATTCAAGGCTACGGCATGACCGAAACATCGCCGGTAGTTGCATTTAATGCGCCGGACGACAACGATCCGACTACGGTCGGACGAGCCATGTCCAACGTCGAAGTTCGCATCGGTGAAAACGCAGAACTTCAGGTGCGCGGCCCCAATGTCATGCGCGGCTACTGGAAGCGCGATGCAGATACCGCCAAAGCATTTGTCGACGGCTGGTTGCGCACCGGCGATCAGGCGGAAATTGTGGACGGACGTGTACGCATCCTGGGACGGATCAAAGAGATTATCGTTACCTCGACCGGAGAAAAGATTGCGCCGGTAGATTTGGAATTGGCGATCATGAATGATCCGGGGTTCGAGCAGGTTTATGTTTTTGGCGACAATTCACCATTTATAGGATGCGCAGTGGTGCTCAGTAAAAAATATTGGGCGGAACTGACAGGCACGTTGAATTTGAATCCTGACGATGTCAGCAGCCTCAAGTCGGCGCAGGCAGTTGAGGCAGTCGTCAACCGGATACGCACGCTGACGCAAAGTTTTCCTTATTATGCGCAGCCCAAAGCCGCCATTCTGTCGCTTGAGCCGTGGACCATAGAAAATTCGCTGATCACACCTACTCTGAAGTTGAAACGGAATAATCTGGCGGCGCATTTTGCGGATGATATTCAGGCTATGTATCATCGCGCGCCTGCTCCGGCACAGTAACTGCGTATCGGATTTTTTCGGAATCAGAAAAACGCGGATTTTAGTCGGCTTATGTTGAAAATTAAGTCGGTATCATATTTAATGATAGCCATATCCAAATTGCCTATTTCCGCCTAGACTGCAAGTTCACTAAACT
>Ga0206873_1028_pt1 | contig 46008 bp, 44 predicted proteins | sample Alteio_BWOrgCont_11_FD_152631 | JGI IMG/M metagenome (GOLD analysis project Ga0206873, IMG submission 152631) | Enriched cells from forest soil in Barre Woods Harvard Forest LTER site, Petersham, Massachusetts, United States -... | ecosystem: Environmental > Terrestrial > Soil > Temperate forest >...
GCGACACCCCGAATAGCAGCGCTTTTCATGATGTCTTGAATGGTACTTTTCATTTCTTCAACCCGTTCCACAGGAGTGCCAGCCAGCATCCAATATTCTTTGCCCTTAGCCACCGTAAATGCTGACCAATGGATTACTTTCTTTTTAATCTCTTTATCAACTTCAGTGTATTCGGCAACGAGCCACTTCAGATTATTCCAATCTTCATAATGAGTGGTCCAAGTCTTCTTTTCTTTTTTAATTTTTTGATCTCGCTCTTCTATTGAAAGAAAAGGTGGTTCACGGCGTTCATTGAGACCAAAGTAAGTGGGGTCCTTTTCAATGTCGCTGCTTGGAGTTGCAGTGAGGCTCGCCGTCATTTTCGTACTGTGGCCAGCTGCTAGAAAGCTCCAACCTTTGGGAATCGCCACAGTGAAAGGATCCATCTCTATAACTGTGTCTCGGGGGATGTCCTTTTTTGAGATGGTTTCTTCGCTGTTATTTTCTGTGAAAGGCGGAACGTTAAATTCGTCCACAGGGGGTTTCCCCCACGAATTTGTTGAAAGAAAAGCGCTAGAAAACAAAATGCCAATCAAAGCCGCCTTCATGTTTTGATTTTCTCCTTCATGGCAAGAGGATAGCACATGACGTGGCGCGTTTTTGACTTCGAATCCTTTACATGACTTCTTTAGGGCCCTTATTCTGATGGGTATGGACCCTATTACCACCCCCGAAAACTTTGAGACTCAAAAGATCGTCTTAAAACATATATTATCAAATAGCACGGGAGCCCATGGTCCACTTCCACCTCTCGTTGATGAAGTCTCCTCCTTTGGAGTTTTCCTAGAGAAACTTCTCGATTACATGCGCGATCTTCTCAACGGTTTTTCATTTTCTTTCGGTGGTGGAGATTGGGGTGCCGTTGTCAAACCGCTCATTTTCTGCGTATTGGCTTTTCTCTTTATTGGGCTCTGCTACAGCATCATAAAAAACATGGTGTTGCCAAGGACCCAGAATCGTGACGTTGAAAGTTTTAGAAAGTCGCTGCCACTCATCGAAATGCTTTTGGCCCAGCTCGATTCGGCCCTCAAGGCCAGTCAGTTTTCTCTGGCGGGACGAATTAGATGGAAACTCTTTCTTTTTCGCACAAACAAGAATGAAACGGCGACTCCGTATGAAATATTTGGCTTTGAAAAAAATGAAACGTTATCTCCCTTTTACGAACTCATGTTCGGTGGCTCCGAGACCTTGAAAAATTATGAGTCTTTTAACCAACAGCTAAAAACCTGGGAGGCGGCGAGTGACGGACACTAGACCATTCTCAAAGTGGATCGCCGCCATTGTCGTCGTCTCATTTTTTGCCCTCTACTTCTATGTTCAAAGTGAAAGAGGGAACCAACAAAAACTTTCGAGCCCCACTGTTTTTAGCGCCGAGACTAGTGGAGTCAGTGTTTTTAAAGATTTGACCGATTCTATTCGGCCTCGCGAACTTGAGATTTCCGAGTCGGCCATTTTTGAGGCCGATGATTTGGCCGGAAGAAATGCGGTTCTGCTCTTTTCTCCTTCGACAGACCTTTCAGAGCGAGAATCGAATCTCTTAAAAGATTATGTCTCAAATGGCGGGACTCTTTTGATCAGTTTTAAAGATGAAAAAGTATGGAATGAAAATCTCTCGGCGTTGAGGAAAACGTTTAATATTACAACCTCTATAGAAAAATCGTCAGATTTTAAAAATGGCCAAACTGAAAACGTAACAGCCGATAAGGACTCTTCCTTTTTTCGCGGTGGAGAGACATATTCCTTTTATAGTAACGTTCATTTTGCCGGTCCAGAGTGCACTAAAGGTTCTCTTGATTGTTTCGTGCAAGAGGAGCCTTTTGGTAAAGGAAAAATTATTTTTCTAGCCGGGTTTCCGCTCGTGAGCAATGCGCTCATTGGTCGCACTGACAATCAAAAGTTTGCCTTTAGATTGATTATGAACTCGCCAAAGATCCTTATTGACGAATATCACCATTTCTTCTCTTCAAAGACGTTGGCTGATTTGCTGGTCTATCCCCCCTTTTTATTTCCTGTAGGGGGACTCATTGTCGGTCTTCTTTTGTTTTTCATTTTGGCTCATACTAAATTTTCTGAGAGCAGTCTTAAGGAGCAAGAGAAAACTCAAGGCCAATCTTATCATGCTATGGGTGAGAGTATTTTGGAACGCATGATGAACGATCCCGGATTGAGGCAAGAGGCCGTTGGAAAACACATCCAATATCTTAATAATTTGTTTCCAGAAAAAAAAGAAGAGTTAAGAAGTGTTCTTAACGAAATGGCCTCAAAAATGCGAACAGAACCTAAATATCAAACTTTTGCATTAATTCGATTTCACAAAAGCGTTCTACGGCACAGAGGGAGAAAAGTGTGACGACAAATTGCCAAGCTTTATTTCAACAAATTCACGCCGACATAAGTGACAAGTACATTATGGGAAATCGCGAATTCATAGATCATCTCGTGGTCGCTTTCTTAGCCAGGGGACATGTTTTGATTGAAGGCCCTCCGGGAACTGCGAAGACGATGACAGCAAAACTCTTAGCAGAAATATTATCTAAGTCATTTAAGCGCATTCAATTTACCACTGATATGTTGCCTTCAGATATTATTGGCGCACATATTTATTCACCAGCTAAACAGCAATTTCAATTTATACCTGGACCCATTTTTTCAGATGTTATTTTAGCTGATGAAATAAATCGCACGCCCCCTCGAACGCAATCTGCGTTACTTGAGGCGATGGAAGAACGGCAAGTGACTGTAGAGGGCACTCGCTATCCCTTGAGCCAAGATTTTTTTGTTTTGGCGACCCAAAATCCAAGAGAGTTTGAGGGAACATTCCCTCTCCCCGAGGCCCAAATGGATCGCTTTCTTTTTAAGCTGGTTTTAAAACCATCAGATGCGGCCACCGAAGTGAAAATTCTCAAAAATATTTTGAATGGCACATTGCCACCGCCCTTTGGCACTTTTAAACAACCCGTGATCGATCGCCCCACTATTGACGGAGAGATTCAAGGAGTTAAAATTGACGACAGTTTGATCAACTATGTCGCCAAAATTTTAGACGGATTAAGAAAGCACCCTATGTTGACTTGGGGGGCTAGTACCCGAGGTGGAATTGCCATTGTTAAATGCGCGCAAATCTATGCCGTTTTGCAAGGGCGCGATCTTGTTATTCCTGACGATATAAAGAGGCTGACGACCGTTTCCCTTCGTCACAGGCTCAAGCTCTCACCTGATGCGATGATTTCAAATGTAACTGAAGATGAAGTTATTATGCAGGTTTTGGAGAAAGTGGCTTTTCCCACGTGAGAGACCGGCTATGAGACCCACCGGAATTTTTTTAAATGAAAGATTTTTTGTAGAATACAGTCTTCTTCAATTATTTGGCATCGTCGGATTGACCCTGCCTTTCTTTTTGTGGATCTATTTTGTGGGAATGCTCATTTTGGGGAGCCTCCTTCTTTTAGATAGAAGGACTGTTTTGAATTCGTTTCGTGAAGAACGGCTGATTGCGGCTAAAAATATGATGCTTTTTGAAAATAAAGAAATTTTTATCGAAATTATACCTGGGCCCGGAGTCATTTTTCAAAAAGAAGTTCAAATTGATCTTCCTCCCTTGAATTACCTCGAGAAGGGTAGTGATAAAACGGTCCTGAGGCTGACTAAGAGAGCTGACGGACGCTATTCTTTTTCCGGTAAAATAAAAGTTAAGGCCATTAAGCTTGGCCGCGAAGAATTGAGATCTGTCTATGTCTTTTGTAAATCAAAGGCGGGCCTATGGACGAAAATATCTATTCAAGAAATGAGTCCCAGCAGCGTTCAGATTAATCCGCGAGTCAAGAAACTGAGCAAAGAGGAATTCACTGAGATTGCTAGAAAAAACCAACTTTATATTGGGCAGCGACTTAAAATGAGAGGGCAGGCCGCCGATCAATATTATACAACCCGGAAGTTTCAGTATCCTGACTCCCTCCGCTACATTGATCAAAAAAGAACAGCTAAATTCGGCGATGTCATGACCAAAACTTTTGAGGAACTCAGGAATCATCATCTGATTATAGGACTCGACATGGGGCGAACCATGGCTGGTGACATCGCCGGCTCTCGAAAGCAAGATTTCTATATCTCCGCGGCTCTGGAGATGGCCAAGCACGGAATCGAGAATCGCGACACGGTAGATTTCTTTGCCTTCTCACAAAAAATACATATGAGTATCTCTCGCGCAAGAACTTTAGATCCCTTTAGACTTCTTGTTGAGAAGGCCCGAGTTCTTGAGCCACGCTTAGAAGAAAGTAACTACTCACTTATTCCGAAAATGATCTCAAATCTCACCGGGCAAAGAAGTATCGTCGTTCTTCTCACTGATTTGTCTCGTCCGTCGGTGCAAGAGAGTTTAATCTCGGCTCTCATTCCGATATGCCAAAAGCATCTGGTTGTTGCTGTGGGCCTTATCGATAATGATTTTAGTCTTGATACTCAAATTATGAGGTTTAGCAAATCAAAAGTAGACGATGAAGATGTTTCATCGATGCTTTACAACTATTGGCTTGAAGAACGCCTCAAGCTTTTCCAGAAGAGGCTCGTCCAAGTCGGTGGAGCAAGTCTTAATCTTTCCGAAGAAAATTGGATGTCCGTTATTGAAAGGCTTTACTCTGGATTGCGTCAGTCTTTGTTTGCTTAAGCGGTAAAAAAGTCCAAACCCAAAAAAGACCCCCACAAAATAAACCCAATAAAAATTTCGACTGAAAGGAAATTCCTTCTTGGGGGCTGATGAAGGACTCGATAGAGGCGGCGAGAAGAAGCCACGGAAGTATTCCCATAAGAAGATAAAGAGCGTCGGCGGCTGCTTGTGCCATTCTTCTTCTAAAAAGCTTGAGGGGGCGCATGTAGAAAGTTCTTCCGAAGACGAAGCCTGCAAAGGCCGCCGCGACAATGATCGAGAGCTCCAACATTCCATGACCTACCACAAAGTCAGTAAGGGCTTCATTAAAATGATGGGTATAACAAAATCCCATGATGGCTCCAAACATGATTCCGTTGAAGATGAGAAAGACAAGTCCACCCAGCCCAATGAGAGCGCCGCCCAGAAATGTATTGATACTGACCTGAATGTTATTCCACGCAATATAAAGTCCCGTAAATGCCGCTTCTTTACTGTGATCATGAAACCAAGCGTGCTTTTCGATGATATCTTCCATGATGTGTTGGGGAAGAATAACTGACACAAAACTCGGAGATCCCAAGGCAATTTCCCAACCTACAAAACAGGTACCAATGAAAATAAACGCCGTCAAAAAAAACAATGAGATGTTTTCACGCCAAATGCGCCGGTATCTCTCCACAAATTCCTGATAAGGGGACTCGCCCTTATCTATTTTTTGCATCTGTAAAAGTTCATAAGAGAGACCCGTCACGATATCTTCCGTTTGTCTAATAGTTGGATCGCTAGGGGAAAGCCTTGCTCGCATCTCATAGAGTCGAGAGGCCAACGTGTCAAAAAGCAGAATAATATTAAAAACTTCATTTAGGCGTCCCACTCCATTTTTTGTGCGAGTTCGTTTCAGGCTGGATGAGATTTCTTTTTGAAGCTCTAGAACGCTTGTATAGGGAGATTTTACCAAAGCCCTTTAACCTTGTTTTATGACTTGTGTTTTAAAAACGATGTCATGCAGTGCTTTCTTGTCTTCTCTGAAACCAGCTATGAGATATCCAATTCCGATAGTGAGAGTATCAAGAATATATTTGCCGAGAACTTCTCTCTTGAAGGCTTGATTGAAAGTAAGATAGGTTCCGGTTTCAGAATTGAGAACTTTGAGGCCCATGAGTTGTTTGCCAGGACTCGCGCCCCGCGTGCTGTAGAAGTATCCATAATAAAAATAAACGAAAATGATCTGAAATCCATAGTTGATCGCAGTCGCAATGCTCCCGGTTTTTGCCGCGTCGGTGAAAGGAATTCCCGTGCCAAATTTGTAAGCGAAAACCACGATAAAGTTAATGGGAATAAGTGCGATACCCACAATAAGGCCATCGATAAAAGAGGCAGCAAAACGACGCCAAAATCCCCCGGGAGTTCCCGGCTTTTGTTGTCCGACCATCGTATTTACAATAATAGGGTGAGGATTTGTATTTATCATGGCTTAGCTCCTCTTTGTCGTTTTCTGGAACGTTTGAAAGCATAGCTCAGCAAAAAAAATGAGTAGTGTTTGCTGCTCAATAGGTTCCGTAGTTTTAGGATGCACGAAATTTAAGCAGATGTCCTGCCATTTTTCTACATCGTCGAAGCGGATCGGAGCCTTGCCTTGACAGAAGATGGGGTAAGCGAATTCCAAATACTGTCTGCAAATGTCGATGGGGACTAGGGTAGGTGACCATGCCTCGGAGAGAACCAGGTAGTCATCTTGTTTCATGTACAAGAAATTATTAGCCTGCTCCTGATGTTGTGAATGAATGACCAATGTGCCCGCCATCAGATCGCCAAGGCGTTGACCTCGCTTCGTAAGCAGTATGGACAAAAGGCCTGGGAGGATCAGCATACAATCGATGTATCTCATCATGTCACGGAGGATGCACTGGCTTGGAGTGAGCCGTCCCCCTTTTGTCGAAGTCACTTGAAGGCCGAAGAGTTTTTTACCGGGAGTGAATCCTTTTCTAGATTCGAAATAAATAAAGTAGCCATGATAAAGAGACAGTATCCCGAGCAGGAGAATGATAATTATTAAGATGGAGCCGGCGGCCAAACCCTTTCCCAGGGCTCCTTCTTTAACCAGACTTTGTAAGGCCGCGAAGCTCAATATCCCTGGAATGACGAGCACGATAAAAGCAGCGTAGATTACGCAAGTGACAAGAGCTATATCTGTTGCGTAGGCCAAAAGACGTTTTGAAAATGGGGCGGATTTAGTCCGGACCTGGAGTCCTTCGTAAACAGATCCTTCCTCGTTAAGGGGTGACATTTCCATATCTATTATTTCGGTATAAAATTGCTTTTAAATATCTGAATTTCTTAAAAATAGAAGTTGACCTATCGTGTCAGGAGAGCTCTACTATTTTCCACGTCCATCAAAATTCATAAGAGGAGGAATTTGCAATGAAATTTCTGATTATCATCGTGGCAGCCTTGGGTCTTGCTTGTTCTTCAACAAAAACTAAAACAGGGAGTTCATCAAGCGCCAGTCCAAGTTCAAAGTCCACTAATACCACGACCTCGTCTGACACGAGCAGTTCTCATTCATCTTCGAGTCTCGACGTGAAAGTCGCTAAAAAAGAAAAGAAAAAAAATGCTCCGGAGACCTCTGCGGCGGCCTCTAAGGCGGCAGCTTCTAGCGACATCACGTGTACTTCTGGCGACGATACGCGCACAATCAACATAGCAAAGAAAGATCAGGGCTGCGAAGTCAATTATACCAAAGGCGGGAAAAGCAATTCAGTAGCCAGTGGCAACGCAGATCTTAAACATTGCAATGAGGTAGCGGAGAAGATTCAAAAAAATCTAGAGGGCTCTGGCTACACTTGTAAATGATTGTCAAAAGACCGTGAACCGCGGTATTTTAGTTGAGTGCGCACGAATTATATCGCTCTCGCAATTCCTGTTTTTTTCATTCTGATCGGAGTCGAACTACTTGTTGGCCGACTCCAAAATCGAAGAATTTTTAGATTCCAAGATGCCATTACTGATCTCAGTTGTGGAATAGGGCAACAGGTGACGAGTATTTTTATTGATGTGGGATTGGTCGCCGCCTACTTCTACGTCTTCAATCACTATGCCCCCGTTAAATTAGGTATGGGTGTTGGCGTTTGGATCTTCACATTTTTCGCTGTAGATCTGGCTTACTACCTTTGGCACAGGGCTGCTCATAGAACAAATATCATTTGGGCAGCTCATGTTGTTCATCATCAGAGTCAAGATTACAATTTGGCGGTCGCTTTGAGACAACCTTGGTTTTCATCTATTACGAGTCTTGTTTTTTATTTGCCCATGGCTTTCTTTGGAATTCCGTCAGTGATTTTTATAACGGTGCACGCTTTTAATATTTTATATCAGTTTTGGATTCACACTGAAACTATCGGCACATTAGGTCCGCTGGAGTATGTTCTCAACACGCCTTCACATCACCGTGTTCACCATGCCATCAATCCAAAGTATATCGATAAAAACTACGCAGGCACTCTTATCATTTGGGATCGTCTTTTTGGAACATTTGCCAAAGAAGATGAGGCGCCCGTTTACGGGACGGTTAAACCTTTTCTTAGCTGGAACGCTTTGTGGGCTAATTTTGAGTATTTTTTCGCTATGAATAGAGAAAGTGAGGGAAGCCCTCTCACTGACAAATTGAAAATTTTAATTAAGCCGCCAGAATGGAGGCCTAAAGGACAAGCTCCCCATTTCATACCTCCCGTAGACCGCGTCACATTTAAAAAATTTGAAACTCCAATGTCGGTTGGCTCAAAGTGGTATGTCTTCATAAATTTTATCGTCGTCACGGTCGCAACAACGGCTCTGGTCTGGAACAAGGAGTATTGGTCAAAATCCTGGTTATTAGCGATGTCTGCGTTTATTTTATTTACGTTATTAGTTTGGGCTGGGTTATTTGAAAACCGGTCATGGGCGAAACCCGCCGAATTCTTCCGCCTTTCCGCAGTCGCTGTTTTTGCGCTTATTAGTTTCATTAAATAGGAGAGAGAGGATGACCCCAGGTGCCAAGGTTTTACCTACTAAAAAAAGCGAGCTCCCATATCGCTACTAGAAAATTGGCAGTCAAAACCAATCGAATTATAGCAGCTTCTGGAGTTATTGACCCTTCGAAGAGAGCTGCTGCCTTTGAAAAGCTAGATTGGGATATCGGAAATGATCCAGAGGCTTCACTGAGCGTCAGCGAAATTAGAAGCCTCATCCTTTTTATAGCCACAGAAAGTAACAACGACGTTCAGGTATCTCTTTGGAGCCTCGTTTTGAGAGTCCCGGCCAACGAATCACTAAAGGAACTCTGTATTAAATGGCTTGCCGACTATGGCAACGCCTGTCGTGGATATGCCATGCATTATCTCAGGGTGCGGTGTCCAGAAATGATCCCTGCGATCTTTAAAAAATATCAAGACGATACAGATCCAGGTGTTCGTTACGGACTAGCTAAACATATGCAGCGTTTGAATACGGGCAAGGCTATGGATATGATGATTGGAGCCCTGCTTAAGGCCAAAGGAGAAGAGCTTGAAGTTCTTTCTGACGAAATCGAAATTATGGGTAATGATGAAGACTTGAGAAAATTGATTTTGTTAGACCAAGAAAAAGGCGGAGGGACTAATGCTGCCGCCGTTGTTGACCGCTTAAGATCCAAATTGAAAAAAAAGGGAAAAAAATGAGAGCGCCCATGAATAAAAAAAAGTCCATCGTCGTTTTGACGGGGGCCGGGATATCCGCGGAGTCAGGCATCAAAACTTTTAGGGGTGCTGATGGTCTTTGGGAAAACCACCGTATCGAAGATGTGGCTTCTATCGAGGGTTATGTGAAAAATCCAACTTTGGTTCAAGAGTTCTATAATCAGAGAAGAAGGCAACTTCAACAACAAGAAGTTCAACCCAATAAAGCACATCTCGCTTTGGCCGAACTTGAAAAAGAGTGGCAGGGCTCCTTTCTAATAGTGACTCAAAATGTCGACAATCTTCATGAGCGAGGTGGTTCTCAAAAAGTTCTTCATATGCATGGTGAACTTCTCAAAGCTCGTTGCACTGCCACATCTCAAGTCTATCCGTGGCTTGATGATATTGCTGAAGGCAGTGTTTGTGCTTGTTGTTCTAAGGTGGGAACCTTAAGGCCACATATCGTTTGGTTTGGAGAAACTCCTTTGGAGACTCCTCGGATCTTTGGCGTTTTAAGAAATTGCGATCTCTTTTTATCTGTTGGGACTTCAGGTCAAGTCTATCCTGCCGCAGGCTTCGTAAAACAAGTTCAACCCAATGCTCGAAGAGTTGAGATCAATGTGGAAGAAACGGCCCTAACAAAAGCTTTTGGCGAACATCGGGTGGGAAACGCTTCAGAAGAAGTTCCTAAATTTGTAAGAGAAATCCTAGAGGGCATAGATTGAAAGGTCTCTTCATTCTTTGCCTTTTATCATGCTCTGTGTCATTTGGTGAGGACCTACCTTGTTCGGATATTGGCACTTACGATCTCAAAAACAGTGTGATCTCGGTCAAAGATGGCCAAGCTTTGGCGACAAAAGTCGACGACCAAGATGCCCTCCCCTTTAAGAACGGCATTTGTGAATTAAAAGATGATCCCAAAAATGAAAAACCTGACTGGCGCTACGACATTATAGGCGATTTTATGATGAGGCCTACCCACCAAGCCAAGGTGCGCGTCATCCGAATATATGAAAACAATCTGTCTGGGGCCGGTTCATGGGACCGGGTCATGGCCTTCCAATGTAAAGGCATGGGCCTAGAAAAAATTTGGCAGCATAGATTTACTCAGAGCATCAAGCTGCGCCGCATGAATGAAATTCAGTTCAAAATCTCATCTCCTAATCCAAAAAGTAAAACTAAGAGTACTGATTTTGGAACCTATCAATGGGACAATAAACACACGACTTTTAGTTTACGACGTTAGGCGCGTTTCGAGACCAGTGGTTTTTCGCGTGTGGTCACTCTGGCACCAATTTCTTCTATCACTGCAGTCATTTGTTCTTCTTTTCAATTTGAAGCTCTAAGACCTATGGCACGCTCGATGCTTTTAGGAGTTCATCGAGAATTGAAAAAAAACATCTGTCAAAAAACATGGAGGAATAAAACGTGTCAAAGAATCTAGTATTGAATCATATTTTGGCTCTTGGCCTGACGAGTCTCTTGTCGGTCACGAGCCTCGCGCAATCACATGGTGGTGGCGGTGGGTCACATAGTGGCGGTAGCTCCGGTGGGTCATCTGGTGGATCTCATTCTGGAGGCGGTAGCTCCGGTGGGTCATCCGGTGGATCTCATTCTGGAGGCGGTAGCTCCGGTGGGTCATCCGGTGGATCTCATTCTGGAGGCGGTAGCTCCGGTGGGTCATCTGGTGGATCTCATTCTGGAGGTGGTAGCTCCGGTGGGTCATCCGGTGGATCTCATTCTGGAGGTGGTAGCTCCGGTGGGTCATCCGGTGGATCTCATAGTGGTGGAAGTTCGGGAAACGGCGGAACAACCAGTGGTGGATCCCACGGTGGCGGATCGAGTAGTGGTCACGCTGGTGAAAAACCAACTTCTGTTAGCAAACACTCAAAAGATGGCGGAACTACCGAGCATTACAAAGACGGTAGCTCAGTCGTAAAAGATAAAACCGGTAAAGTTCGCCAAGAAACCGACGCAAAAGGCGTTCGCACCACTCATAATGCTGACGGTTCAAACACTGTCACTAAGAATGGTCGCTCTACTCGCACGAACACAGATGGTTCAAAAGTGATTCGTACGAAAACCAGCACCACTGTTGTTCGCACAGATGGCACCCGTGTAATCCGCACAAACAAAACAATCATTAACGAGAGATCATATGTTCGCGGTGGAAACACCTTCGTTCGTAGAACTTTTGTTCGGGGCGGAATCGGATTCGTTCGTGACTATCACGTGCGTTTCTGGGGTGGATACCGTTACAACTGGTATGTACCTTATTATGCCTGGAATCCATTTTTCTATGCTTGGTACTGGAATCCTTGGACACCTTGTAACTACGCTTGGTGGTGGACGGGTCGTCCCTGGTATGCAACCTATGGTTACTACTGGCGTCCGTATCCCCATTATCGCGCTCCAGCTTACTGGATCGCCGACTATGTTGTAGCTGATGTCTTGGCTCAACAATATGATGATGTCGCCGATGGAAGTTCTGATTATGTTTCTACCAGTGATACTGGCGGAAGTATCGACGACAACACTAAAGAGCAAATCAAAGTTGAAGTTGATGCAGAGCTGAAAGCCCGTGAGCAGAACATGTCTGTTCCCGTTGACCAAGCTCTCAATGCTGGTTACGTCTACGTGACAACAAAAGACATTGATGCGTCAGTAGGCACTTCAAGTTGTGCGATTAGTGCTGGAGACATTATGAAAGTCGCTCAGACTGCAAAAGCAGGTGAGCTCACTGTAAAAATGGCCGTGATCACATCTAAAAAAGGTGATTGCCGTGCAAACAGCCAAATCGTTGTTTCTACTGCTGACCTTGCTGACATGAAGAATACCTTTGCTGAGTCCGTGGACAAAGGTTTAGAAAAACTCCACAGCGAGAACGGCAAAAATGGTTTACCTTCTGCTCCCGCTGCGGCTCAAGCAGCTCCCGTTGCTGAAGTCAGTGCTCAAGAAGTAGCTGATGCAAGTAAGGATGCTGTTGCTGCCGCGAGCACGATTGGTAATCAACCTATCGAAGATACCATCGAGAATTGACCGTCCTTACCTAAGTAGAAGTATGGGCCCTGTGGAAACACAGGGCCTTTTTTTTACCAGTATGACCCACTCGAGAAACAAAAGCACACTCTTCGCAAGCCTTCTTCGCCCAAGCAAGCCCGAGGCGCGCTAGGTCAAGACGGTACCGGTCAAAGAAGACCGGCGTACGTCATGGTCATCGGTATGGTCTAAGCTGAAAAATCCTGCTGACGTAATACCTTCGCTCACAGCCTTAATGTCATTTTGCACAGCTCTAAAAACGCCAAAGCCCCCGGTCGTTTAAACCAGGGGCCAAGAACGGCCTCCTAGAGAAGGAGGTAACTCTACGCAAACACATAGGGTTAATCGGCGAGTTCTAGAAAAACTTGAGCCTCTAATAAGATTTTTGATCTTACTAGATCGCCTCGTTTTCTTGACTTGAAGATCTTTTCTTCGATCCGCTGGGGTTAATGTCGGAGTTTAATACCAACGGTATTATCACAATACCTACCGTAGGTGTCGCAGCACAACCTTAAACAAGGACGGACGACTGAGGGCTGCGGCATTACTTCATTAACCGTGAGTGAGCAGGTTGGAAATTATTCTTCGTTCATAGCGAAGTTCGGATCCTGAATATCAGTATGCTGATACTCGCACATTTGTATTTGTTCCTGTAAAAATGACCTTTAACTTAGTCTCGATCTGTGTGGCAATATTGGAAGGGGCCTTTGAATCAAAACGCACCATCATAACGCCACCGTTTGGATAAGATTGATTCTGATAGTAAGTGATATCCTTAGAAACGACATATTCCCCTATTACGATGTAGGCCTGCTTGTCCCTTGCTTTTTCATATGAGCTGGGTGTGATCGTGTCTGTAAACACAATTGAAGCGCCGGTTACAGCCAGGGCATTAACCGAAATGAGCAACAATATTGCTATTACAAGTGCCTTCATACGTTTTCTCCTTTTTTTATTCGAGATAATTAAAGCTAATGAGTTTAATGATGCCAAGATCCAAGCGTGATAGTTTTCGAAGCCTGAGAGTCAACAAATCACGCGGGCTTGCGATCTTCAGAGCGCCAGATGACAGACACCAGTGATTATTTAGAAGCTGGCGGGATTTTCAGGGCAGCGGTAAACATTTCCCTGATTGGTGAAATCGGCTTGAGCGGTGGACAGGCCCCAAGTTTTTCCAAAACTGGACCCACTTCTGGAGTCATCCAAGACCACATAGTTGCCGCCAAGCACATGGGCTTTATTTTTCATGTCGTTGTTGGCGCCTTGGGCAAGGCTTCTGTTACTCGTCCAACCACCCGCAAAAGTGCCACCTTGATTGCTTGTAACGGTCCCAAGAAATTTACATTCTTTCGGAGCGGCCTGTCGTGTAATAACAACGCTATTGGCTTCGGGATGTACGGGGGTCGCTTGACAGCCTCCAAGAATAAAAACAGATAGCGCTAATCCCGGTAACATTAATTTTATTTTCATGCAGTATTCCTCCAAAAAAACACATATCGATGACCAATTAAATACGCCAGTCTTTCTTTAGGCTTGGCCCTCCGGGTGCAAGGCGGTAAGCGACCGGTACCGTCTTGCTAGGCCGCACCGAGAAAGGCTAGGAAAGAAGGACCGCTAACGACGGTCCGACAAGCTTCTTCTTGTTCCTCTACCGCGTATTACTGTTCAAAATATTGAAAATCTCCGAGCGTGTGGCTTCGTCTCGAAACTGACTTTTTCTAATCTTATCATCTGTGGTTCGAAGTCTATCGATGAGACTTGCAATGAGAGACATCGCCCATTCGGGAAGTTGTTTGAGTAACTCCTGATAGCCTTCTCCAGAAATTTTGACAGCCCTGCAATCGGTGCGAGCACGCGCTGTCGCACTTCGTGGTTGCTTCGTGATAAGAGCAAATTCTCCCACGGGCTGGCCAGGTCCCAGAGTCGCGACCCTTAAGCCTTCTCCCACGTTATTTGGGTTTTGAAGGATGATCTCAACGTTCCCTTCTTCGATCATGAAAAAATGAAATGATTGCTCACCTTCGCGAAATAAGTATTCGCCTTTCTTAAATTCAATGCGCTCAAGATCGTCTAATGTTGTTGTCACACGGATGCCCATCCTCTAAAAAAAGCCCACGACCAAAACAGCCGCGGGCTCTATTCTCTAAATTTTCTATTATCAGGGGCCAACTTTATATGAATTGAGTGTGGCGATTGTGTGGTTTCCGTTGGCTTTGGAAACAATGTCTGCTGCAAAAATACCGAAGGGCACTTTAACGACGACATAGGTTGAATGTTCCGTCGTGCTATCAACTGGAACAGCGCAACCATTTGTGTGACTTCCATCAGGAAGTACTGCAGAGGCTGACGTTCCACCAAAGGATGAGCAATTTCCCAAAATTTGAGCGATACCGGCATCGGTGATAAGGTCGGCAGCATTAACGAGTCCTTCCTGCACAGTCGCTGTTCCACCAGTTATTGTTGTTGTATTTTTTTGGTCATATTGATTGGTGGTGGCATTAAAAGACATGAGTTGTTGTTCCAAGGTTCCCGTGACAGCCGTTGTGCTTCCAGCGGGCGTCACTGAAATGTTGTATTTTACGTAGTCGCCAACAGCGGGAGTAGCGAGTGCAGCAGCTGATGCCAGCAGAACGAGAACTCCAATTAACATTTTCATTTTTCTTCCCCTTTTTGAAAGTTGATTACCAAACAAGTAGCGTAGGAAATCAATTTCTCTAAAGCAAGACCAAAGGCTATGAATGCGCCGCGCTATTATGGCCCAGTTGGTCTCAGTTATCGACTGTTCAAGATGGTAAATCGTCCGTTGATACAGAGCCTCTTTTATTTGAACTGAGAGACCGCTAAACCTGGGTTCAGAAGCAACGAACTTTAAAAACTTATAAGGAGAATCAAAATGAAAACACGTAGAATCACAATCACGGCATTCGCACTTGTAACCGCTTTCGCCATGTCCGGTTCGGCGCAACTAAAAAATGCATCGGGGACTGGGGCCACGACTACTAAGTGGGTTGGCCAAGGGACCGCATCGGCGCCGGATGGCACCCCCCAAGGAAATTATCAAGTTTCAGTTGTCGTCAACAGTAGCGCCAGTGGAGATAGTGACTCGGTTGCTACAATCACTTTACCCAGCGGAAAAATTGAAACTATTACACAAAAAATCACGAAGAACGCCAACGGGTCTTACTCTATTGTTTCAAGCCTAGGTAAAGGCGGTGGCGCATGCTACGGCAACGGTCTCTGTGAATTTTACATTGAAGAAGCCTCAACGGGGAAAGCCGTTGCTATCACGTGTGTGAGGGATGCTGATGGCTCAATGAGAGACCTCATTACCGTTCTTCAAAACGGCAAAGCAGTGAGCATTTTGAGTGAAAAACTGGTCCAAGTGAAGTAAAATCAGCCATGGCCCGCTTGGTAGAATGGCCTAGCGGGCTTTTGGTTTTCAAACTGTGGGTAGTTATTATGAATTTGAAAACATTTTTGCAAAAAACATTTTACGTAGGTAATCCAAAGACAAGTTTTCGCGACAGTTATATCAGATCTGTCCTGTTTATAAATCCAACCATTGTTTTGGGGCTTTGTTTTTTTCTGGGTGGGACAGATTCCTATTTTCGTCGCTGTGGTTACAGTCTCATGGTCGCAACCATGGTTTCTCATTTCTGTTTTCTGACCGTTTATATTTTTGCCAACGGAGAATTAAAAATCGCTCAGATCTTGAAGAAACCAAGGCCTATTCACGGGCGCGCCTGGTATTTTTCTATTTCAATGCTCGCCATGCCTCTCGGTCTCTTTTTGGCTGCAACTGTCATGAATAAATATGGATTCCTTCTTGGCTTTCAAGGGCAAATCGATGCCGAGGATTTCAAAAAGTCAATTTTTATAGCGACCCTTATAGCCGCATTTTATTTTCTTCTTCAGACACGCTGGGATTTAAAAGAAACGACGGCGAAGGCTGAAAAAGAAAAAATGCAGGCCCAGATTTCTGCGTTAACGGCTCAGATGAATCCTCATTTACTTTTTAATGCTCTCAATACGATTGCATCTCTTGTGGAATCAAATCCCAAGAGAGCAGAAGAAACTATTTTGAAGCTCTCAGAGCTTTATCGGGGAGTCTTGAATGCCAGCAAGAAGGCAACACATTCATTAGCTGATGAACTTGCTCTTTGCGATGCTTATCTTTCTGTAGAACAAGCACGATTTGGAGATAGGCTCGCCGCGGAAACTTTTATTGATTCTTCATTAAAATCCAGTGAGATCCAAGTGCCGACCTTAAGTATCCAGCCCCTGGTAGAGAATGCGGTAAAGCATGGCCTCTCTTCAAAGGCATCAGGCGGAAAAGTTTCAATCCGTGTTGGCCTCATAAATGAAAAATTAGAAGTTGTAGTCGCCGATAATGGTGTTGGAATGGGTCATTCACTTACTAAGGGTGGAACAGGCTCAGGTCTTTCTAACTGCCGAGAACGGTTAAGACTCCAATATGGCATTGATGGGACCCTCGACGTTCACAGTCACGAAGATCAGGGCACAAAAGTCAGCCTGAAATGGCCACTGAATGTGGCGGAGGCCATTTCTTGATTCGCGTTTTGATTGTAGATGACGAGGCTCCGGCTCGCAGTCGCTTTAGTAGGATGTTGACTCAATTTGAAGATGTAATTTTGGTGGGGGAAGGGTCTGATGGCTTGATGGCCCTTGATCAAGCGGCCAAACTTAAACCTGATGTTATTTTTTTAGATATTGAAATGCCTGAACTTGATGGACTCGGTGTGGCCGAAGCGCTCCCTTATGACGGGCCCAAAATCGTTTTCGTCACGGCCTATAATGAACACGCTCTCAAAGCATTTGAAGTTTGCGCCTTTGATTACATCGTCAAACCCGTTGCACCCGAACGACTTCAAGTATGTATCGAAAAGATTCGAGTCTTTTTTAATAAAAAAAATCGAGAGCAGGACGATCAAATTTCAGAACAACGAGCCCGGTTAAGAGTTGAACTCGCGGGTGGTGATCACTTCGGTCGTCGCTTTGCCGTCAGAGTTGGCAATCGATTTGTTATTTGTAATCCTGAAAAGGTATCAGCGATTATTTCACGAGAGCATTACTCTGCCATTGTAATCGACGACAAAGAACTTCTCTCTGACGACTCCCTTGATCTTCTTTCGGCTCGTCTGGATCCAAAACAGTTTTTGCGAGTTCATAGGAGTGCCGTTATCAATGTGGATTTTCTCAAAGAGCTAGAGCGAGAAGGGGATCGTAAATATATGGCAGTTCTTCATGATACGGGCCAGACTCGCGTTCCCATCAGTCGCGAACGCCTCAATGACATCAAGGTAAGGTTGGGGATTAACTAAGTTTATAGAGATCTGCTTGCTTCCTAGTCCAAAGTCTTAAAATTTTTAAATTGTAGCCTCGATCAAATTCTGGAATTATTTTAGATCTATGAAACAACTTCGAAGGGCCTTTTTCGTTTTCTGTTCTGTATTTTGCTTCCTTCAGATTTTGGCCTCGTCTTCTTGGGCTTCGGGACAACCCCCTAAGACAAGAAATTTTGGATTGGGAATAGAAGTTGGTTCCCCGACGGCACTGACCGGAAAATATTGGTACGACCCCGGGCATGCGGTTGATATGGGATTAGGTTATTGGTTTGGAAATTACATCGAAATTTTTGGCGACTATCTTTGGCATTGGCCCCGCGCTTTTTCTGGAACAAGAGACCCAGGCCCCGAGTTTGTTCCCTACATTGGAGTGGGTGGGGAGTTCCATGTAGCTAATGGTGCACCCCCGGTGACAGACAACAATCATCCGACTGTTGGAATTTATGCACGCATTCCTTTTGGAATGGAGTGGCTTCCACCTCGTGCTCCAGTCGGTATTTTTCTTGAAATCGTGCCTGCAATTCAAATCATACCAGGCATCTACGTCGCCTTCGGTGCCGATATTGGCGCCCGCTTTTATTTCTAGGTACCAGCTTCCTTTTTCTTAAGCGACGCGTCAATTCGTCCTAAATTCTCTTTTTTTGTGCGCTGCTTAAGAAAAAGGAACCTGGTACCCTTAGTAGGTGACCTTTAGGGGCTTGCGGATATCGCGAGGCGGGATCGTTACTCGAAGAAGATTTTGAAGCCCGTCGAATTGAGTCTCGACTTCGGTTCCATCTACGAGAACCTTATCTTTAGCCCCTGCTCCGACGAGTTCAAAAATATAATTTCGCTGATTTAACTGTCCCATGAACGATCCACCGGTGCTTGAAACATTTATTTCACTCCTGCCACTTCGTTTTAAATAAGAGAAGTAAGTCAAACCCTGCTCATTTCGCTGGTAGGCTTCAGTGAAGCCGTCATCTTCATAAAAAGTGGATTTCCCTAAAATGCCTTCTTCGCCCGGATAAATTCGAATGACCAAGGTTCTATTTTGATCAGTCGTCATCCGCTCTGAATAAGGTTGGAGAGTGAGAGGAACGCCTCCACGTATAAAGAGAGGAAAAGTCGTTAGGTCATGATCAAAGGACTTTGTCGTTCCACCTTTAAATGATCTTCCAGTGAACCAGTCATACCAAATCCCCGGTGGAAACCAGACATTTTGTGACGCCACTTTTTGAAAGCCGCGGGTGGGAGAAATAATCGGAGCCACTAAAATGTCGGGTCCGTACAAATATTCTTGGGGGTTTCGATACGAGTCTTCAAGCGATGGATATTCGAGATAAAGAGGTCTCACCAAGGGGATAGAATCGTGTGCTGCTTCCCAAACATGTGAGTAGGTATAAGGAAAAAACAGTGAGCGCAGGTGAAACGCCACTCGCATAGAGTCTTCTTCCTTTTTTCCGTAGGTCCAAGGTCTCTTATCAAGGTACCATTTGTTCGTTGAGTGGAGTCTAAGAGCTGCGGAGAAGGCGCCAAATTGAACCCAGCGAGTGAGAAGTTCTCCATTTCTAAAGCCTTCAAAGCCCCCCATATCGTGACTCCAAAAAAAGGCGCCGGCGTTTCCTGATTTTGCAGTGAAAGGAATTTCAAAGGCGAGCATGGGCCAGCTTATATGGGTATCGCCAGAAAAATGAATGGGATGCCGATGATCACCCCAATCAGCCCACCGACTAAATTGTTGTCCCCGAAGTCCATCGTGTTTTGAATGCTCGTAATAAAATTGATTGACCCAGTCGATACGGTTGAAGGGATATTTGTCATCCCCCATCCAGTCGAGCCACCAAAAATCTACGCCCATTTTTTCAAGTGGCTCGTGCATGAATTTAAAAACATTCGATAAGTATTTCTGATCGCCTGAATTATAACCGAGCACTTCTCCTGTTTTGGGATCTTTTCCCATAGCGACCATAAAGTCAGGATATTTTTCTTCATATTTACCGATTCCATTTTGGGGATGATCATTTAAAGTCGCAAAGAGGTGCTGTTCGTGTACCCATTTCAAGTAATTTTCAGGATCCGGAAAAAGTTTGCTGTTCCAAGTGTAGCCGGTCCATGTGTCTGTTTTATGCCAGTCCATATCCATCACTAAATTATCTAGCGGAAAATCGTGATCGTGGTACTCACGAACTATTTGGCGATAATCATTTGAGGTATAAGGCCACCATCTTGAATACCAAGAGCCCAGAACATTTCTTCGGGGCATCGGTACAGGGCCACCCACGGTGGTCAGTGCTTTCAACGCCCCTTTGTAATCAAGGCCATAGCCAAAAAAATACCAATCAGATCCTGCGTCTTTGGGTCGGTTTGCGATCCAGTTGTTCGAAATAATAAATCTATTGGAGTCATCGAGCAAAAACCAGCCATCTCGAGCCAATAGGCCATCGTTAACCGGGCGCTCCCCATTTATATTGTCGAGGCTGTTGCGTGTGCCGCCCAAATTATATTTGTTCTTCATCGCAGGGGACCAGGCGATGTCGGAGCGGCCACTTTGATGGACGATGGCTCTTAAGTTTGAATCCGAAAAAGGGTGCCCGTCTGGAGAATAAACAAGTCGAATTTTTCCGGTGTCGATAATTGTTTGTGAGCTGGTTTGAACTAATTTAAAATCTGAAAATTGAGGGGTCCGATTGACCGCGAAAAGTGAGGGTTCATCAATGAACTTGGATTTTTCATTGTACTCGAGACGAATGCATTCTCGATCTAAAACAGTGAAGCGCGCTTTTCCGACAGTAATAAGAGAGGCGTTTTCGGCTCCCGCAATTGCCGAAAAAAGAAATACGAGGGCCGCACATTTCAAACAGTTCATGATTCTCCTCCTCATGCCATCAGATCTGGACTAGTCTTACAGCGAGGAGGGGGTCGGTCAAGAAGAAGAAGCCGTCAAATGACCTTGGCAGCTTGTTTCGTGGATGTTGTCCAATCGGTCTTCGACTTGTTGGGGGTGCTCACACCTCCGTGAAACTCGGCTTCTGAAAAGTCGTCAACCTGAACGGCTTGCCAACGCAGTTCTTCACTACGGATGAGATCCCGTTGCTCATCCGTGTTAATGATTCCCTTTTCAAGGGCGATTTTAATAAGTTCGGGCCCTTTGATTTTGGGAATCAATTTCTGCCGCACGGCCTTACGAATTTTATCGTCAGCATGTTCGGCCCGTTTTGTAACCTTGAAGGCCTCTTCAAGGCGTCCCAAAGCTTCATTTGGATCTTTAGGGATGAAAATTCCTTCTGTCAAACGGTCTCTTTGTTCGGTGTCGCTCATCATCAATGTAGCGATTTTATGGGTATGACTGTCATTGTCTTCACCCGCGATGGAGTTTAAGTTTGCCCACCAACGAATTGGACCACGAAAGAGCCATGAAAGGCCGGGAACGTCGAGATTATTAAATATTCCATCAAAGGCTCTTTGAATTTCTAAAAAGCAATGGTTCATCGTGAAGTGCACAAAGGGTAAGTCTTCTTTGCGTGATCCTTCGGCTTTAAACCGTCGCAAAATAGAAGTGGCAATATACATCCAAGAAAGAATATCAGCGAATCGGCCGGTGATCTTCTCTTTCATTTTCAATTTGCCGCCGAGAGACCCCATGGCGATGTCCGACATAATGGCAAAAGAAGCTGAAGTCCAAGCGAGTCGGCGATAATATTTGGCGACGCGGCCAGTGAACGGACTGGCTGCGAGCCAACCACGAGAAATACTTAAAATAATGGAGCGTACCCCGTTTCTAAAAATGTGTCCCATGTGACCCCAGAACGCCACGTCAAAAGCTTTGAGATCACCTTTTTCAAGGGCGTTGACCTCTGCATAGGCATAGGGGTGGGCACGCAAAGCCCCTTGTCCAAAAATAATTAAGGTGCGTGTCATAATGTTCGCACCTTCAACCGTGATACCAATTGGAGAAGCGAGATAACCGTGACCCAATAAATTTCTGGGCCCCTGTGAAATTCCATTTCCGGCTAAAATATCAAGGGCGTCGTTGATACAGCGCCGACCAAGTTCAGTTGAGTGATACTTGCAGATAGCTGTGACGACAGGAGGTTTGATTCCTTTATCGAGGGCCCCTAAAGTGTAGCGACGAAATGATTCAGTCAAATAAGCAAATCCAGCAATACGAGCCAGGGGAATTTCAATTCCTTCAAATTTTCCGATATTTATTCCAAATTGTTTTCTGATCGTGGCGTGAACACTGGTCACTCGTGCCGCGAGCTTGATTCCGCCTGTACTTTGTGCGGGAAGAGAAATTCCTCGGCCGGCAGCCAGACATTCCATCAGCATTTTCCAGCCACGCCCGGCGTTAGTCACTCCACCAATTATTTGATCAACAGAGATTACGACATTTTTTCCTTGGGTCGGGCAGTTGTGAAAAGGGACACCCATCGGGTCATGCCGTCTTCCCACGACAACCCCTTCTGTCTTTGTGGGAATAAGGGCGCAAGTAATTCCTAAATCGGGCCCGCGACCCAAGAGGTTTTCAGGATCTCTCAATTTGAACGCGAGTCCGAGGATAGTCGAAATCGAAGCCAGGGTTATGTAACGTTTGTTCCAATTGAGTCTCATATGGAGCTTTCCATCGCTGCCCTTAAAAACGGTCCCCTCTGAGGTCATGGCACCCGCATCACTTCCTGCGCCTGGTTCGGTCAGTGCAAAGCAGGGGATTTCTTCGCCGCAAGCTAATCGAGGTAGGTAATGTTCTTTTTGTTCTTTTGTTCCATAGTGATTTAAAAGTTCAGCGGGCCCCAATGAATTGGGGACCATCACTGTAATAGAAACTGGCATTGAGCGACTCGACAGCTTCATAATGACTTGGCTGTGGCAAAGGGCTGAAAAACCAAGGCCACCATATTCTTTTGGAATAATCATCCCCAGGAATTTTTCTTTCTTTAAAAAATCCCAAATGTTTTCAGGAATCTCGCGATTTTTAAAAATGGCCCAGTCATCGATCATCTGACAAACTCTATCGACGGGGCCATCGATGAAGGCTTTTTCTTCGGGAGTAAGTTCGGGATAAGGCTCATTCATTAATTTCTTGAAATCTGGCTTTCCGGAAAAGAGCTCTGCTTCCGCCCAGACGACCCCTGCATCTAAGGCCGTGCGTTCAGTCTCTGAAATGCTGGGGACGATATTGAGCGCCTTCATAATTTTCATGACTATCGAAGAAACAAACATTGAACGAATTGGTTTTAAATTAAAGACGACTGCCACGACGCCGAAGCCTATCAACACGCTCCCGGGAACCTTAAATCCTACCAATGCGGCCGCGATTCCCACTGTCCAAACTATCAGTGGAGCTCCGTGAAATCCTAAAATGACGGCGATGATTATTGTTGCGGGGACGAGGTATTGGAATAGCGTATCCACGTTTTGAGTCCTCTCTCGAAGGGCCAAGGTAAGTTATTGGCGCCATTAGATTGTACTCCAAAAAATGCCAAAAAACTCGCCTAGTCAAGCTGGACTAAGGTCCTGAATTATTACCGATTTAAAAGCGCCTATATTACTTGCAAGATCCATTGGTCTGGGAAAGCATGAGTCATAATAACTGTTTAAAAAAGGGGGAGTTCCATGAAAGCAAAACATCTTGTTACATCGGCAGTCGTGTTGGCCCTGGGTCTACTTTCTGTTTCCTGTGGGAAGAAGAATGCAAATGTAAATGACGGGATCAACAGCCAACTTACAGCAGATTATTTTAATTCGGTGACCTACCAAAAACCAACTGGGGGAGACTCTGGTCCGAGCAAATATTTAACTCAAGAAGACGGTTCACTTTTCAGTGTTCAAACTCTTCCTAAAGCAAAAAGTGTCTACGTCGATGTCGCCGTGTTTCTAACGAAAGATCGTCATTTCACCATTATATATGACGAAAGTGTTGGATGCACCAACGGGGCAAAAAAGATAAAATTTTACCGACAGCCTACCATGGAAGGAAATTGGTTTATCGCCAACTCGATGCTTAATTTAGGGGGCTATGGCGTTGGTCAAAGATATCTGGATGGGACGACACAGAAAGTGAAAATAAAATTTAATAAAGACCTACATGTTCAAGGGTTGGCAGGAAAATATGTAACGCTCTCTTTTAGAAGCATGCCGAACAGCATGGCAGACCTTAAGGCTAACAGTGGAGTGACTGATTACAAATTCGCAGCTGATATGTTAGATAGTTCGGGACTTTGTCACAAAGAATAAGTAAAAGACGCCATGACCAAACCTAAACCCCTCCGAAAAATTGGCAATTTGGACGCGATTGAAATTCCAGGCCAAGTCGGAGGGTATTGTATCGTTGTTTTCCACGGGTACGGTGCCGATGCCAATGACCTTCTTTCCCTAAGCCGTATTCTGGCCGTTCCTCCTGGAACAACATGGCTTTTTCCGCAAGGACCCTTGAAAGTGAGCGACGGCGGAATCGCCGGGCGCGCTTGGTTTCCGATCGACGTTGAAGCGCTTGATGCGGCCATGAGGGAAGGGACTCATCGCGATATGTCGAACATCACACCCCCCGGGTTGAAACAGGCACGAGAGGCTGCGCTCTCGATGTTGACGGCTCTTCAAATTCCTATGACGAAGACAATTATTGCCGGATTCAGTCAGGGCGCCATGCTGGCCACGGAGATTGCCTTGCGCTCGTCAGAAAAACCATTGGGGCTTGTGATTCTTTCTGGCAATATGATCAATAAAGATGTTTGGAAAGAAAAAGCCAAAACTAAAGCGGGAATGCCTTTTTTTCAGAGCCACGGGGACGCTGATGCCCTCCTGGGATTTCAATACGCTCAAGATCTAGAAAAATTCTTAATTGATGAGGGTCTTAAGGGTCAGCTCCACGCTTTTCGTGGTGGGCATGAAGTTCCCCAAGAAATAATTTATAAATTAAATCAATTTTTCAAGAAAACCATGGGCTCACTCTAACACTTCGTGAGGTAGTGTTCGCTTGAAAGCCCTAAAATAAGTGCGTGGCGAACACTCTAAGAATGATTTGATTTGAGACATATAGATACAGGCAAATCGCTCGACTTGATAAGCAAAGTAACTCTCTTCGGCTCCGGCGCGCATCGTTTCACCCCAGAACTTATTGAAAATTTCTTCACGTCGGGTGATGAGTGCGCCAATCTCTTTATCTATTTCTGATACTTTCTTCTGATCGTGATGTAAGTCATCTTCATTGATCGGTGTTCCGTCGTCTTTAAAGCGTGTCAGCATATCGACGATGTGCTCTTCAAGAAATTTCTTCTTAGCCATAAAGTCGTTAATTTTTTTGTCGATGTCTTTAGAGAGTTTAAGTTTGTTAATTTCGTCTTGAAGTTCATCGACAACAAGAGCTGTGCGCCAGGCCACAGATTTTTTTACTCTCAAAATATCGCCGTAGATGTGGTCACCGATGTAGAGAATGTCTTCGCCATCGACCTTGAGACCGTCGGTCAAAAGTGATGCACATCCGCCTTCATAGACGCCATGAGTAAGGGCTCCTTCGTGAGGGCTTGTCGAGCCATTTTTTGGATTAATCTTGAGAAAAGGAAGCTTCTCGTAGAAAAAACGAGGTTTGTGAGCTCCCGTAATGGTGAACTCAAAAAGGTCAGTCCACGATTTATGTTTTTCTAAATAAGGATTGATCGCGTAATCCATTAGGAGCTTTGTATATGGATAGTGTGAATTGGTTAAAATAAATAATTTCTTATCATGTTTTTTATAACGCTCAAGGAGTTTTGCGACCTCGGGTTCTTGGATGATGAATGAATGAAGGTCAGCGGCCACTTTCGCTTTAAGAGTGCCGTCAGCATGAACTCCGTCGACACTTTCTTCGATGTCGCTTGCAATTTTTTCGAAACTTGGAAATGAATCTTTGTCTGCCTCTTTTTCATCTACAAGTTTGGCGAAAAGGAGGGCCAGAGAAATAGAAAAGGTCGTGTCGATAGCGAGATATTTTGGATCCCCCAAATCAATGTAGATACTTTTATAAAATTTCTTTTGAGTGGCAAAATCCACTTTGTGGGTACCGTGGTAGCTCAACCGAATCCCCGAGTATCGATTTACTTTGAGAAGATTTCCATTTTTTCGGTCGATAACGAGCCCGCGGATAACTCGGTCAAATTCAAAAGGAAGAGATAAGATGCGCGCCGGATATTTTCTTTCTTTAACAAGTTTTTCAAGGACCATCTTAAATACTAAAGCTTCAAAATTTTTGCCATTGTATCGGATCAAAGTGTGATCCATGTCAAATCCAATGTACTGAATTTTTTTCAGATTAAGAGTGCGATTAACATAGACGCCTGAAGTCATAGTTTTGATATGAGAGTACAGAAGCAACTAAAGTGTCAAGCAAGCTCCGCTACGAAAATGCCATAAATGAAGCAACTAAAGTGTCAAGCAAGCTCCGCTACGAAAATGCCATAAATGAAGCAACTAAAGTGTCAAGCGGCCTCCGCTGTATTGACTTGGCATTCTCGTGCCATAGCGGGCATGATCTTCAAATATGACACACCGTTTGTTTGATTTGAAATGGCTCGCGCTTTTTGTTCTCTTGTTTTCGGTAAATGGGGTGGCTCTTCCCCTCATATTTATTCACGGTTTCAAGGGTTCTCAACTGGTTGACCCTGCGGGTGACACCAAGTGGGTCACACCATTTGAAGCCCTAGGGCTTTCAAGTCCTTCGTTGTCACTCCCGACACAGTGGGATGGAGATCAGCAAAACCGTGATACCCTGACGGCGAAAAGAGTTCTGTCCGATGTAATGATAGTGCCCAAACTTGTGGGTGAGAAAGTTTATGGGCCATGGCTTAAAGCTGCGGAGTCTTTTGGAGTTCCATTTTACCCTTTCGCCTACGACTGGAGGCGAGACAATCTTGAATCTCTCGCGGCATTTGAAACCTTTGTTGATCGTATTTGTAATGAAAATAAAGTGACCCAGGTTAATATCGTCGCCCATAGTATGGGAGGCCTCTTGACGATGGCACTCTTACTTAAGCATCCAGAAAAGATAAGAAAGGTTTTTTTCGCCGGAACCCCTTTTCATGGGGGAATTGGTTTTCTACCTGACCTCCATGTGGGCACAGCCACAGGTTTAAATAGAAAGATTTTGGCACCCGAGGTTCTCTTTACGTTTCCTTCGGTCTATTCTCTTTTTTCAGATGATAAGGACGCTCCTTTAAACTTCTACGATGCAAAAGACTGGCAGAAAAATGAACTTGGAGTTTTTTCGATTCCCAATCGAAATCGCCAAGCTGATCTTGAATTTTTGACAAAGGCTCTCGAGAGAGCTTCCAAATTTAGAAAACTTCTTCGGGCGACGATTCCAAAGAACCAACCTGAGGCCATGGTCATTTTAGGTTGGAAGTTTCCGACCCTCGATAAAATGATTCATCTTGGGCCTCATAGTGTAAAAGGATGGGATTTTCAGACTGCCCCCAAAGTTCCAGGAGACGGGCGGGTTGGTGCCAACAACTTGCCCCCCGACGATTTTAAATTTTCACTTCTTTATTCTGAAAAAGAACACGCCAATCTTCTCAACGATCCCATCGTCATCGAAAAAATTAAAAGTGCTATAATGAATTAAGGAAAGCGTGATTCAAGATAAGTGACGATATCCGAAGATTCGTAAAGCCACTTAACATTGCCGGGAGTCTCTTCAATTCGTAAACACGGAACTTGGCGATTTCCACCACCTTTGATCAACTCATCTTCGAATCGCTTGTCTTTAAGCACATCACGATACTCTAAAGGCAGGTTGAGTCGCTTCGCGGCTCGACGAACCTTGACGCAAAATGGACAAGTTTCAAATTGATAGAGTGCCATCGTTTGAGCCGCGACATTGACGCGCGCCTGATCCTCGGGAGCCCGCGCTTTTGGCTTCGGGGTGAAGAGGCTGTCGTAAAACAAGATGATCTTTCCAAGTATCGAGCGAATCATTTTCATGTTACCTTTATAACCCTAAGCTGAGGTCTTTGGCAAATTCGGGTGCGAATTCACATGCATAAAATGGTATTTTTGGTTTTGGTAGGCTTTTGGCTCCTCTGGCTGGCTCCCCTTGCGGTCCAGGCAGAAACTTTCAATAACACTGAGGCCAGAAAGATACTCAATGTGCGCGTTGCGCCGCTGGCTCTTCTGGTTGGGTTTTTAACCGCCGACATGGACTTCGGACTTGGTGAATCAGCAACCTTGGGGCCTTCACTTTCTCTCTTTAACCGGAACTCTAACAACGCGACTTACACGGGAGCCTCCTTGGGCGCTCGAGCCAACTTTTCTTTGGGACATCGTCGGTTTACAGATAGTTGGGTGATTGGTCCTTATCTTGACCTTATCGGACTCAAAGTGGCAGTGCCGGGATATGGCACTGTTCCTTTAAGCGGGACGCTCATCGGAACCGTTGTATCATATCAGTGGTTCTGGGCTAACGGATTTAATATTGAGCTCGGTGGCTCGGTCGGCTTTTATACATTGAACAACAACACGAATTTATCAGACGGAAATGGAAACACTATTACCGTCAGCACTCCTTATTCAGGAAGTACTTTAGGAATTGATTTTACTCTGGGCTGGGCGTTTTAAATTAAATTCGCTTCCATGGTAATTTTGGTATTAAGAAGCCTTGAAATGGGGCATCCCGCTTTCGCATTGTTAGCCGCAGTCTCAAAGGCCTTTTTATCCGCCCCTGGAATTTTACATTTTACATCCAAATGGATTTCCGTGACCGTCCAACCGCTATCTAGTTTTTCAAAATTTAAACTTGCAGCGGTTTGAATACTTTCAGCCGTCAAGCTGGCGGCGCCAAGTTGACCTGACAATGCCATCGAAAAACAGGCGGCGTGTGCAGCGGCGATGAGTTCTTCGGGATTTGTTCCGATTCCATTTTCAAAACGTGTTCCAAATGAATATTGGGTTTGTGAGAGCACTTTGCTCTGAGTAGAAACAGAACCTTTGCCGTCTTTTAATCCACCTTGCCATTGTGCCGATGCTGTTCTTTTCATATTTTCTCCTTAACTTATTTACTGGGTTATTTTCTGTTTTTACCAAATCCGATAACTCTGTCTAATGAAATCGGGCCCCCGCCAAAAACTCCCAACCAAAGAAGAATAACGATATAGAGATACTCAATCATTCCTGTGATGTCATCAAAGCTTGAGATATCTGCCTTCTTGGCAGTGATAAGGGCCACAATCATGATGATGATTAAGGGGATCGACACGATTTCTGTAAACAGCCCAAAAAGAACGCATCCGCCACATAAAAACTCCATTCCCGCGGCGAAGGGCGCCTGAATCTGAGGGGCCGGTATTCCAAGTTCGGTAAAAAAATCAATGACCTTGGGGAGATTATGAAGTTTGCCCCAACCGCTTGAGATAAAAACTTGGCCAATGGTAACTCGCGCCACGAGCACGGGGAGCCATTGAAATTTCATCGTGATTTGATTCACGAGATGACTTAAGTTTTGTAAAAGTTTTTTCACGCCGAACCTCCGTCTTCGAAAATTACCAAGGAATTTCTTCCCTATCTCTAAAGAATGAACCGGTTTGAAATCCATCAGGAAGAGTTGCCGCCCAGACGATGGTATCGGCCCCTTCTGGAATCGTCCTCTCTCCATTGGGCCCTCCCATGTCTGTTCTCACCCAACCAGGACAAATTGAGTTCACAAGAATATTTTTATCTTTGAGTTCGTCGGCAAAAATCTTCGTCAAAGCATTGAGGGCCGTTTTTGAAACGCGATAAGCCGGGTATTGGCCGTTCATTTCTAAAAGCTGCCCCATCCCGCTTGAAACGTTGACGACGCGACCATAATTGTTTTTTACCATGAGCGGCACTAGGGCCTGCATTAATTGATAAGGCCCAAGGGTGTTTGTCTCAAAGCCTTTGCGCATAGTTTCAACAGGCACAAGAAGAGCGCTAACGTGATCTTCATTTTTATCTTCAGGAGATCGGTCGGGAAAAATACCGGCATTATTGACGAGAACATCGCAGCGGTTAAATTCTCTGATCAAATAGCTTTTTAGGTCTTGTATGCTTTTCTGTGAAAGTAAATCGAGAGCGCAAAAATGAACATCGAGTTTTTCTTTACGAAGTGTCTCGGCAGCTGTTTCTCCTTTTTTAGAATCGCGACAAGTAAGAATCACTGTATAATTTTTTTGAGCCAATTCACGGCAGGTTTCAAATCCAAGGCCTCGATTTCCACCAGTTACGACTGCAACTTTCTTCATTTTTCTAATCCCTCACTTCGTCTTTAATGTCATTTCTGACTATAACTTTTCCGTTGTCCGTAATTTGGATACTACAATTTTCCAAAGTTCGCGATTTAATACCTGGGGACTCACTTAAATTAAATTCGTCTGTTCCTAGATAGTTGATAGTGACCTGACCCTGAAGGGTCAGACCTTTCAAATTAACGACTCCGGTCACTTTAAGGGAATCTAGTTTCTTGATACTGACGTTTTTAAACACGCGCAAAATATTATGCACTTCAGAGTAAAATTCAGGGTCTGCGGGGGAGCTCAAAATAACTCCCGGGAGAGATCCGGGGCGATGGTTTTTTAATCTTAAAGTGTCTGGGTCGAAACTAAATCGGTCAGAGTAAAATTGCATAAAAAAATCAAAAGCTGTTTTAACTGGAGAAAAAAACTGCGCACGGTATTCCCGCTCTACGTTAATAAAGCTCACAATGGGTTCATTAAATTGTCTTCGCCAGGCACGATCTAAGTTGAGAAGAACTGAGCCCATGGCGCCTTCAAGTTGGTCGTAGGTGCGATAGACGCCATCTTCATCTTTCTGAGATTTTTTATTTGAAATCAAGGTGGGACTGATTATTTTTAAAAACTCTGTCATCCCGACCTTTTCAAAGAGAGTTTTCATTTTTGGAACAAGAGTTTCGTAGTTGAAGAGAGCCACGTTTGTATTGAAGAGTGCCATTTGTCCTGGTTTTTTTATTTCGAGTCCCAATTTTTCAAACAGCTCAAGTTGGCCCATTTCTTTTGCCTGCGCTTGTTCGATGAGGCAAACAGACGTAAAATTTTCTCCAGCATTTTTTTCAAGAGCAATCTGCCCGCCCTTAAGATCGACTTCTGTTTTTTCTGTCGTGATCATGACAATGGCGACTTGATGTTTTACCATCCAACCCACCATGGATGGGTCAGGGGTGCTTCCTAAATCTTCGCCGTTACCGATCACCGAAATGAGAGGGCCACCGGAAGTCGTGATGGGTCGCGTATTCTCGAGAGCCGCCCAGAGAGCTTCGACTGCGAAGAACGCATGGCCTCCAGGTGAGAGGCGATTGAGACTTAAGCTTTCTTTCTCATTGATAGTGGGAACGAGCGCTTGAACGGTTTCGCCGGCATGTTTAAATCCAGAAAAACTGTCTGATATATTTTCGTATGTCGAACTGGGTTTAAGGAGGCAAGGTTTTTTCCAAAGTCTTTGGACTTCGCTTTGTGTTTCGTGACTGACAATATCTTGATAATAAATTTGATTGAATCTTTTATTTTGAATGTCGAGAAGCGACTGAAGAATCTGAATTTCAGCCAGGGGGGTTATTCCTTTTTCAAAAGGAGGTGGCAGGGTCGCATACAAATCAGTGCCTTTGGCTCCGAGTTTTGTTTTTTCAATGGGAAGATTCAACACCTCACTTAAATATTTTTTTCTTAGTATTGAAGTGCCGCCTCCTGCCTGGGTTTTCTTGACCCAAAGTGTGGCAGTCTGTGCAACTTGAGCGTATTCATGAGAATTTTCTAAGAGCGTTTTGTAGGAGACATGGGGAAGATGTCTCATCCATGTTTTGGGAGCCACGGCTGTGGGAACAACAACTCCTGCCGGAGGTTCGAGGCTTTTGCCATCATAGAGCTTCATTTTTGATTTGAGGGCCGTTGGCGCTTTGTTTCTTTTCTCAAAAAGGGTGGAGAAATAGAGAAGATTGATATCATCCAGAGATTCTAAATAGGTTCGAACGTCTGCGCTGGTTCCGTCGAATTTTTCTAAAATGTGCCTTCTATCGATTGTTTCCACAGCACCAAAGAACATCATTTTTTTGGGACTTCAGTCCAGAAAATTGGGCAAACATCCGCCGTGAAAGGTTTTTCATAAACCCCTATTGACTTACGGTTAACTTACGAGTACGTTCAAAACATGGATAAATTCCTTACCCCCAAGCAAAAGCAGGTTCTCGACTTTATCTCTGCTTACACAGAGAAAAATGAGTACGCGCCATCTCAACAAGAGATTGCGAAGGCCTTTGGATTTAAATCCTTAGGGACCGTTCAGCATTACCTGGTTCAGCTTGGTGAGCAGGGGTACCTCCAAAAATCCTGGAATGCCCGCCGCGGCACGCGAGTAACCCCTTCGGGGGCAAGGCTGCAAGACCGTGCCGGTCGCTACCGGCCGTCTAAGTCCACGTCGTTTGAACTTCCCCTCCTAGGCCGTGTGGCGGCGGGTCTTCCCATTGAAGCTATTGAGAGTCGTGAAACAGTGGAGGTCCCTTCTTTTATGCTGAAAGAAGTGGGCAATCATTTCGTGCTTCAGGTGAAGGGAGATTCTATGATGGATGAAGGAATCCTTGAAGGTGATTATGTTATTTTCAAAAAACAACTTACGGCCAATAACGGACAAACCGTTGTGGCGCTCATTAATAACGAAGCGACGATAAAAAAGTTTTACCGCCGCAAAGATAAAATAGAATTACATCCTGCAAACTCGTCTTATCGACCCATCATTGTAGATTCATCCCAAGATTTTAAAATCGAAGGCATTTTGGCTGGAGTTATTCGAAAAATATCGTAGGAGCCCCCATGTCCTCGCCCTCGTCGTCAGCCGTCGTATTAGAAGGTTTGCGATCGCTTATCAAAAGCGTCGAAAAGCCACTGTTGCGAGAGCGCTATCCTTTTACCTCAACTCCTTTGGGAATTCCCAAGGGATGTTTGATTGAAATCGTAGGGCCTGGAAAAACTGAAACTGTGGCTCAGTTTTTAAGAGAGAACCCAAATTTACGTGTGGCTTGGATTGAAGATGCTTTTACGATCTACCCGTGTGCGATCATGCAGAGAAAAATTCGTTTACATCAAGTTCTTTTTATTGAAGCGAAACAAGAAAATTTTTGGGCGGCTTCTCAAGTCTTAAGAAGCGGGCTCTTTGAAATCGTTGTGATGTCTTTTCAAAAACAAATAAATGAAAAGGTCGTCAGGCGACTTCAACTTGAAACAGAAAAAGCCAACGTGAGTTTTTTTCTGTTGCCTGAGAATGAGAATTGTAGCCCTGTTCCATCGGCCAGCTGGCCCATTTCAATGAAATTAAAAATGAATGCAACAAATCGCGGGATCAGCATCCTGCGTGAAAGGGGATAATCCTATGGAAGGGAACCAAAAAAAATGGAAATGAATATGAGAGTTCTATGTGTTTTAATCGAGGGTGGAAAATGTTTGCATGAAATCGCCGAGTGTTGTTATCGGTGGACGCCTCAAATCGCTTTGCGAGAAGGAGAGGCGATCTTCTTAGAAGTCGGAAGTTGTCAGCGTATTTATAATGAAGAAACTCTCTTTCTTAAAATTAAGGCTCTTTTAAAACGTTTTGGGGTGAGGGGTCGAGTGGGGATCGGAGACGATCCGGCACTGAGCCTTTGCTATGCGCGATTGGGCGAGCCAAGAGGAGTGCCGTTAAGAGAACTACCTCTTCAGGCTCTTTACGATGTCGCCAGTCCCTTCAAAAAAGATAAAGCTCTTTTCAAAGAAACAGAACAGCTCGTCGCGGTATTGCAAAAGCTGGGGCTTCGTAATCTAGAAGAGTTTTTAAAGCTTTCTCCAAGTAGCCTCTCTTCTCGATTTTCTGATTTAGGAATTGAGCTTCATCGACGTCTTAAGGGCTCTCGCACCTCGCTTTTATGGCCCTCTTACATTCCGCCTGAAAAAATTGAAGAGAAAATGAACCTCGATGATTTTGAAAATTGTCAAACTCTCGAGCCTCTTCTTTTCTTGATTAAAAATCTTGTCACTCGATCTATGGCGCGTTTAGCAGGGCGAAGCGAAAGGGTTACGCGATTTGAACTCGAACTTGAACTTGAAAAACATTCTTTCGTCAAAACAGCGAGACGTCATTGGAGTTTTTCTTTGCCTCTCCCTCAGGGTTCGGTCTCAAGTCTTTTGCCTCTTATTCACGAAAGACTTCAAACTGATTTTCAACGCCAGCCTCTCGACAGCTGTGTGAGGCACATGAAATTATCCATTGTAGAAACTGTTCCTGGTCAATATGGTCAGAAAAACTTTTTTAATAAACGAGAAGAAGAGCAAGAGGCCTGGAATTCTTTGATGGCAAGACTTTGTCAGAAACTCGGCAAAGAGCATACTTTTGTTGCATCACCAACTGAGGGCTATCGCCCTGAAAGCGGGTGGAAAAAAAGTTGGCCCGAATCACATCAAGTTGAAAAGACCAAAGACGAAGCCCTTCATGCTACCCTCAATGGCATTGAACTTCCTTTTCCTCAGCGGCCTTTACGCTTATTAAAAGCACCTGTTCCTTTATTTAAAGTTCAGAATACTCTTATTCAAAGTTCAGAAAATGAATCCAAACGCTGGGAAATTCATAATTGGGATGGTCCTGAAAGACTGCAAGGGGAGTGGTGGTCAGGGGCAGATGCTTTGAAGCGTGATTATTTCCGTGTCGGCACTGAAACAGGAGAAGAGCTTTGGATATTTAGAATTCCGGATTCTGACAAACTTTTTCTTCACGGCTACTTCGATTAGATACTTTGATTAAAGAACAATGAGGGTCGAATATGCAGAACTTAAATGTAAGACAAACTTCTCGTTTCTCAGGGGGGCTTCGCACCCAGAAGAGCTTGTTACGCGAGCCGCCGAGCTTGGACTCAAAGGTCTTGCTCTCAATGACAATGACGGAGTCTACGGTATTCCGAAAGCCTATCACTATTCTCGAAATCATCCTGATTTTAAACTTATTGTTGGTGCTGACCTCACTCTCAAGGATCATCCAAGCTTAACTTTACTAGCGAAAGATCGTCAGGCTTACGGTCTTCTTTGCCGCATCATCACAGCCAGCCACGTCAATAAACCCAAAGGGAAGGCGTGTCTGACCTTACCTGAACTGATTTCGTTTATGGCGGAGCGAGATAGTCCGGGGCTCATTGCTTTGCCAGAGTCCTCCCTTGATGAAACTTCAATCAAAACCCCCTACGATTTGTTAAAAGAACTCTTTAATCAAAATCTTTATCTTCCGCTGTCTCGTTTTCTTGATGGAAGAGACAAGGAGAGAACAGAAAAAATACTCTTTCTTTCAAAGAACTTTGATATTCCCATTGTTGCGACCAATGATGTTCATTACCACATCGCTTCTCGCTCTAAACTTCAAGACGCGCTCACCAGTGTCCGCCATACCACTTCTTTGAATAATGCGGGCTATCGACTTTTTTCAAACGGCGAACGGCATTTAAAATCTCCTGAGGCTATGAGTCTTTTATTTAAAGATATGCCCGAAGCCATCGCGCAGACAGTCAGTATCGCTGAACAGTGTACTTTTTCTCCTAGCGAACTTCGCTATCGTTACCCAAGTGAATGGATTCCAAGAAATCATACAGCCCAGAGTTATCTTGAAGAGCGCGTTTGGGCGGAGGGGGCTGAGCGTTACGGAGGAACTATTCCTGATGCTGTTATTAGACAGCTAAAAGACGAACTAAGTCTTATCGCACAACTTAGCTATGCAGATTATTTTTTAACAATTTATGAAATTGTTTGTTACGCACGTTCAAAAAAAATTCTTTGCCAAGGAAGAGGGGCGGCCGCCAATTCGGCTGTTTGCTATGTTTTGGGGATCACAGCAATTGACCCGGTCAAAATGAATCTGCTTTTTGAACGTTTTATGTCTGTCGAGAGAAGTGAACCCCCTGATATCGACGTTGATTTTGAGCATGAGCGGCGTGAAGAAGTGATTCAGCATATTTATGAAAGATATGGTCGCGATCGCTCCGCCATGGTGAGTGCGGTGGTCACTTATAGAAAGAGGTCAGCATTTCGTGAAATGAGCAAGGCCCTTGGAATAGACGTCGGCACGCTCTCAGCTAAAAAATTAGAAAGAAATTTTGAAAAACTGGCCCTCAAGACTAAAAACTCTGGAATAAAAGAACAGATCCTTAGTTTAGCTGAAGAAATGAAGGGTTTTCCGCGGCATCTTTCCATTCATTCAGGAGGATTCACTCTCTCGGCAGGTCCTATCATTGAAATCGTTCCGGTTGAGCCGGCCCGTATGGAGGGCCGCACCATTATTCAATGGGACAAATACGACCTTGATTACTTAGGCCTTCTGAAAATCGATATTCTTTCTTTAGGAATGCTTAGCGCTTTAAGAAAAATGTTGGATCTTCTTGGTAAGCAGCTACACCAAATCCCGTCCGATGACAAACCTACCTATGAAATGATTCAAAGAGCAGACACGGTGGGTACATTTCAAATCGAATCACGGGCTCAGATGTCAATGCTCGGAAGGCTTTTGCCGGAAAATTTTTATGACCTTGTCGTGCAAGTGGCCATCGTGAGGCCGGGCCCTATTTTAGGAAAAATGGTTCATCCGTATCTTAAGCGTCGTCAAGCTTTAAGAAGAGGAGAAAAACTAAACGACCGCGAAGTTTATCTAGATATTCGTGCCAAACCTTTTTTAGAAAAAACTCTCGGAGTCCCACTTTTTCAAGAACAGATTATGAAAATCGCCGTCACTCTAGGGGGGTTTACTCCAGGAGAGGCCGATGAATTGAGACGGGCCATTGGAGCATGGCGAGCTGAAGGTAGTATCGTGAAGATGGGTCAAAAACTGGTAGAGGGTCTTAAAAAAGGAGGACTTCCCCCGGAGTTTGCTGAGCGAATTTTCCATCAAATTCAAGGGTTCGCTCAGTATGGTTTTCCTGAGTCTCATTCCGCAAGCTTTGCGATTCTTGCTTACGCATCAGCTTATTTGAAGTGCCATCACCCGGCGGAGTTTACCTCTTCACTTATAAATTCTCAGCCCATGGGTTTTTATTCTTCACACACCCTCGTCACAGATGCTCAGAGACATGGGGTTGAGGTTTTGCCAGTCCATCCGAATATTTCTCAATGGGACTGTATGCTAGAAGGGAAAAATAGATTTCGTCTTGGTTTCAGGGTCGTGACGGGCTTGGCGCGCAAAGACGCTGATCACCTTATAGCGACAAGACAAGAGGCCCCTTATCGTGATTTGGGTGATTTTCTTTCGCGCACACATCTGAAGCAAACTGTTCTTCATCGCTTAGCTATGGCCAATGCCTTTGGGTGTTTTGGTTTCGACGAACGCCATGGGCTTTGGGAAATGCTGGAGTACGATCTTCTATTAGAGAAATCTTCTGATAAGCAGCTTGGTCTTTTTTCGGGAAGAAGACTTCTCGCAACGTCTCAAGACTTGTTTGAGTGTCTTGGAAGCTATGAAAAAATTCAAAGAGAATATGACGCCTATCATTTGACGACCAGTGGCCACCCCATGGGTGCTTTGAGAGGGGAAGTTGCCGGGATGCCCAAGCTTACCTCGAAAGATCTACGCATGAAAAAAACTGGAGACATTTTTACCTCGGCTGGTCTTGTCCTTGTGAAGCAAAGACCTCCGACGGCAAAGGGAGTCACCTTCGCAACACTCGAGGACGAATTTGGATTTATGGATTTGATTTTACATGTTGAGGTTTATGAGCGCTATCAAGAGGCTTTTTTGAACCATTGTTTTTTAAAAGTAACGGGAGTGGTACAAAGAGATACAAATACAATCAGTCTTCTTGTGAAACACTTAGAACCCCTTGACACGAATCTCTTCATCGAGCCGCAGCAATACTTCCACGGCCTTCAATTTTAGTTCTAAGTGGGCATTGCATCTTCGACCGTGTGGAAGTTATCCATATCGATAGTCAATCTGCCTTCGCATCGAGAAAGAATATCGACGTGACGTTTATCCCAAAGAATTTCATTTGGGGAATAAGACCATCGTGAATAAATAGTCTGCATGAATGTTTCGTCAACTCCTGAAACACTGACCATAATTTCAGCTTCACGATCAAAGAGGTCTTTGCTCGTCAGACCATGCATGGGGCTTTTCGGCGTAATCGGATGAACAACTGTCCAGCTGAGTCCAAAGAGAGGAGTACTACTTCTCTCCAGTTCTAAATCATAAAGAGTACGATATTTTTCCCCTTCGGCGGTGATTTCAGAAACGCTGAAGACGACTTGCACTTCGGCAGCAGCGATTTGATTGAATCTCTCATTGGCGATCCTAAAAAGAAGCGAGGGCACTCCGTCGTGAACATTAACCACAGCTTGATCGCTAAAGACAATTCTCGCGGTGGGTTTGGCAAATCGAGCAAAAAGAAGTCCTGTTGAAAGCGCAATAGCCAGCAAACCGCAAAGAGCCTCGATAGTGACGAGGATATTTGCCATCAAAGTGTTAGGAACGAGCTTTCCATAACCAATGGTGGCGAAGGTCTGTACGCTAAAGAAAAAACAATTCAAAAGGCGGTTCATGTTATCTGCTTTTGTTGTTAACTCAAGAGCGTCTGGCCCGCAAAAATAAAAGCCGAGGGCAAAAAAAACATTAATGAAGATATAGGCACTGAAAATAAAAAGCATGAAGCCAGACCAGCTCAACGACAAAAGGGAATGATATAAATCTCGAGCATCAATACGCCGACGATCAGGAAGCCAGGCGTTGATGGTTCCATCGCGATTGATCAGGCGCCACTGCTTGGGAGCATTGGCGTCAACTATCGCAGGAACTTCTTTGTGACGATGTTTAATTGGTTTGAGTGATTTTCCCATTTTTCAGTCCGCAAGAACTTTCTCTGGCAGATCTTTCTCAGACAAAGTTCTTCCTGACCAAGCATTTATAGCAGATCGACTCCGCCACGCAGTGAGAATGATGACGCATCCTTTGAGGGAATCCATAAACAAGTTATCGGTCCGGCCATAGCCAATGTAGACGCCGATTCCAATTCCGATCCACCAAACTCCTAAAATATAACTAAGAGTCCAACCATTTGGATTATTTTTTAGAACTTGCTTCAGAGCTAAAATCGCAGTGATAGCCACAAATAAAAGAAACCAAGCTACGATGTAGCCCAGAAATAGAGTGTCGGCATTGGCTTGAATGGCGAATTGCTGCAATGTAAACTGAGGTGCTGCAAAACCTGCGATTGCAAATATGGATTCTCCAAGTGCCGCAAATGCTAAAATCGCCACAAGACTCTTTCTCCACATGTGAGAAAGTGTAGTTGCAAACAAGGTGAGAGGTCAATTAAAAGGAATGTCATGAAAGCTTTGCTCTTTTTACTAGTTATGCTCTCCTCAGGATATATGACAAATGCAATTGCCGAAAATCTAGTAACTCCTGGAGTTTGGTTTAAGACGAGCGTTCGTCCAAAGGCTGTCATTTTGATTGCCCATGGCCTGAATCTCAAACCTGAGAAAATGGATATTTTAGCTGGCATTTTCGCCACTCAAGGTGCCGATGTTCTACGCCTGACCTTGTCTGGACATGAAGGCGATATGAGCGCATTTAAGAATGTCACTGCACAGATCTGGGACGGGGACTTTAGGGTTTCTTACACAGAAGCGATTAAGCGCTCCCAGGAATTAAATGTTCCACTTTATTTTGTTGGCTTTTCTTTGGGCGGTCTTGTGGGTGTCCGAAGTATGGGACAGGAGAATTCGAAAATTAAGTTTGATCGCATGGCCCTCTTGGCACCAGCACTCTCTCTAAAAATAGCGGCGCGCCTAGTCAGCCTCCTCAAAATTTTTGGTCGCGGATTTTGTGTTCCCAGCGCCAATCTTCCTGAATATCGTGTTCACTCTTGTACTCCTATGGCGGCCTATAGCGCGCTCTTAGATAGTATCCGTGATATTCAGGGGCACCGTGGTAGTCAAATAAATATTCCAACATTGGTGATGATGGATTCTCGAGACGAAATGGTCAGCCCAGATGGGATGAAAAAATTTATCGCTGAGAAGAAATTAACTAATTGGAATTTTATCAAATTTACTAGTTCTGAAACCTTTTTGCCTAAAAAATATCATCATCTCGTTATTGACGAAGCAAGTGCAGGGCTAACTGAATGGAAAGTGATCGTGAATAATTTGTTGCGCCAATTTTCTCTTTAATTCCCCTCTAATGCAAATATTTCAGTGCCTATACCTGTGTAAAAAAAACGTTTGGAGATTAGACCCTTTTTGAGGTTAATGGGGGTATGAAATTTCTGGTTGTAGCGGCTATCTTAAGTCAATCTGCTTTTGCCGCGGTAAATCCAAACGAATTGAACCGTGTCAAGCTGATGGGCGGTAGTCGGGCGACAATGCCCGTTCCCACTTTGGTAACCGAATCACTGATTGAAGTTGACGGGCGCCGATACCATTCTGTCGAATACCAAGGTCTCGTTTTTTACTTTCCTTCTTTGACCAACGCGCAGCAGTCCAAAAATTCTGCACCTCTCTGCCACCAATTTACGTCGATGGGCTTAGATAAAATTTCTCATAAAACTGTTGAAACCAGGGTGACACACGTCGCCCAGGCTTTTGTGGAGAATTTAGAAAATCATTGCCAAAAAGTAGAGCATTTTACCTCTATGGGCCTTGGCGCGAGAATGTCATCTCCTTCTAGGGTCAAAGATGCCGACAATGTCTATGAAGATATTTTGGGATTTAAGTCTGACTTTTAAATAAAATATTTTCACATTTGAACAAAAATTGAACAAACATTAAAATTCTATATGGTCCGATCCTTGCTCCTTTAAACAATGCTTTATTAGCGCGAATCTGAGGTCGATTGAGTACTCTCTACTGGGAGTAATTTTAGGATTGACCAATGAATTGTCAGATATGTGGAACGTAGGCGCGAGGATTTATGGGACTTAAAACTCTTGGTATCATTGTCATTTTTACTCAGTTGTTCACACAATGGGCACATGGCCAATCTGCTACGGTCTGTGGTTCTCTGGTCAGAATGGATAAAATCCCTTCCCAATTGCAGGATTATGAGCTCATCCGCGACTTGACGCTCAAGCCGACGGCAGATCTTAAATCTTTTGCGCCCTCACAAGGTATTTTTGTTACAAAACGCGATGATCAAGGAAGGCCTATCGAAGCTTTTATTCGAGTGCTCTCTGATAACCCCAACAATGTCATCGAGGTTAAGGGGGATTTTAATAATTGGGGAGCTAACGGAATGGTTCGTCTTCACCCCGATAGTGATCCTCATTATGTGATCGGGACCCTCACGAATATTTCACAAGCGATGCAATACCGCCTCGTCGTCAACGGACAAGAATTGATCGACCCCGCAGCGCTCGTTCAAACGACTCCAGAATTTGATCAAAAAATGTACGGTAGATCTGATCAATTTCTCAATTCTGTATTTTGGGACATTGAGGGCTTGGGTAAATACACCGCCCAAAGTAACCCTGTTGATCTGAGAGCCGAGCCTATCGCAGTCTCTGAGAATGACATTTTTTCGCTTGCGAAGTTGTGGAGATTTAACGGTCAGGTGGGCCCCTCCAATCGAAATAATACTTATAAATTTATCGCCGAATCTGGGATCATCAACAAGCTTAAAGAATCGGGAATAAATGCCATCGAGTTTCTTCCGCTCACAGCCAGCGTCGATGGCGATGTGTGGTCTCATCGCTATCTTTCGTACGCACCCTTTGCCGTCGACTCGCGCTGGGGAACTCCGGCCGAGTTTGCTAAAATGGTCGATGCCTTCAATGGGGTCGGTATTGGAGTTGTCCTTGATATTGTTCCCGGCCACTATGCCCAAACTGGAAATGCGGGTGTCAGAGACCTTGCACCCATTGGAAAACAAAATTTTAAAAAGGCTGATGGTCGCGCTCTCTATGGTGACTCGGTGAGTGAGTGGGGCACCTTTCGCTATGACTATGAAAATCCGTATGTGAGAAAATATCTCATTGATGGTGTTATTAATTTTTTAAAATATTACGGGCTAAGCGGAATTAGAATTGATAATTACGGTGGCGTTCAGTCTCGGCCTGGAGGGCGGGATTTTTTGAGAGAATTAAATTACGCCATTAAAGCTTATGCTCCGGCAACTTGGATCAACGCTGAATCTTTCGGCGGAGAGAATAACATCACACGAAGGCAAGATCAAAATGGCGATGCCGCGACGACACATAACTCCGGAGACTTTTTTGGATTTATTAACGAAATGGCCCAAAAGCGCACTGATGAGATTGATATGAACATGCTTCGAGGAATATTACGCAATCCTTGGGGTTGGCAAGAATCTGCTGCGTTAAATTACATCACCAACCATGACGAAGCGGCCAATACTCGTAGCGGGGCCTCTGGCGCTTATTTTGCGACACTAGTGAGTGGTGGCGGGTGGAAATACGTTGAAGGTAAAACGCGAGCCTTTGCGGCCCTTGGAATGTTTTCAGGTTCCTTTTATTTAGATATGCCCCACTTGAGAATTCTACAAGAAGGCTCATTCTATAATAACGCTGCCATTGAGTGGGATAATCTCAAGTACGATAGTCAGCGTCATATGAATGACTTTTTCGCCGACCTCACAAAATACTATACGTCTAATCGAGCGTTTGCCTTTCAGAATACCCATCCCGATATCGAAAATCACACCGACTATGAAAATAAAGTTCTCTCTTTGAAGAGAATTGATTTTCAAACAGGTAAAGTTATTTATGTCGTCATTAACCTTGGCGACCGCGGCTTTAGTAACTATCGCTTCGGCGTTTCAGATATGGGTCATTACAAGGTTGCCGTCGATAGCGACAGCAGTAAATATGGCGGCAGTAATTGGCTTGGAAATGGCTCTCAAGACGGGCTCTGGGCCGATAACGAGGGTATGCATGGCAAGGAGCATAATATCAGGGTGCCTTATCTTGCCCCATACTCAGTAACAGTTCTAGAAAAATTAAATTAGCGAAGGCCGCGCCACATGGCGCCTGTGATGAAGCTTGCGTGACTCCAACTCAAGTTAGGCGCCCCTTGCTCATAACCGGTGTGACGATTGAATTGCTCAGATAATGAACCGTCAGCGGCACGGTGGAGGAGTACAGTTCTAAAAAACTGATCACCCAATTGACCCAGTCCAGAAATAATTCCAGCAAAAAGCGGATCGCCTTTTGATATCGTCGTTCCAGGCTGGACAGTGCCATGACCTTGTAACGCCATATCCAGAAAGGGTTTATTCAAAATGGACACTTTGATTGCGCCAACATGTGTGTACTCAACGCGAACGCGATTACAGAGTTCGGCATAAGCCAGAGTGGCTAAAAACCAAGGGCTCCCTTCAGAAGTTCCTGTTCCGTTGTAAACGTCTTCGGGGTAGCGACCGATTGCAGGCCCTACTTTTGACCCATGATTGATAGGGTAAATGGCTTCAAATGCACTTATAATATTGAACGCGGTGGAGAGAACCATGTCATTTGATGGAGACAAAAAGCCATCGTAGGTCTCTCCATGAAGAACGCCGAGAACAACAGCGACATCAAGCCCGCTTTTTTTAACTCCAAAAGTTTGCCCTACTGTCGCAACTAAAATTTTTCTATTTCCGTCCCAAAATTGCTGGGTTGCCTGTGCAATCGCAGAAGCTTGCTGCCGATAAAATGCAGCAGCTCCGCCATCACCGAGGGCAGTGGCTAAAGCGGCGCCTTCAATCATGGCTCGACGAGAAACCATGGCATTGTAAAAATGGTGACCGCCGATTTCTTCCCAGAGGTCGACACATGAATCTTGCCAATGGTGGGCAACGTACTCTAAATCGGCCTTTATGACGCTTTCCGTAGGAATTTTTCCGTCGTAGAGAACTTGCCTAACGTAAGTCCCTTGACCCTCTTTCAGCATGATTGTGGCAAAGTGAATGAGAGCTATGGCTCGAAGAGCGGGGCCATCATTTTGAGGTCGCCCCCAATCGCCGTTGAAAGCACTTCCGTCCACATTGAATTTGGGTTCGCCTAGGCCACCGCTTTTATTGGGAGTGAGTTGGTTTCTTCTCGACATCGCAACGTAGTCAGTAATTGTTTGCTTAAGAGTGGCACGCATGGGTCCTGAGGTATGACCGTAGACTTGAACGATTGAATCCATCACGAGTGCCGCATCTCGAATCCAGTGATAAAAATAATCGGGAGCTGTCCTTGAAGGGGCCGCGACAACAACGCCCCTGGCCGTATCAGGCCGAGAGATATTCTGAAGCATGAGGGCGAGAGAACGCTGGGACTGGCTCGCGATGTCAGTATTTATGTCGGCCGCGACAAATCCCGAGTACAAGATACAGCCCAAAGCCAACAATAGGTTTAATTTTAACATTCCTCCCCCTTTTTAAGAGCTCATGAGGCCCTTTTGTACGTCGAAGCTTCTCAGAACTCAATTATTAATTCGAAGGAGAGTCCTTCCTAAGTTAAATAATTTCGGACATCCCATAAAACAGGAAAACATTTCTTACTTGTCGTTGTTTTCAGATATTCTACGCCACTTGATCCCCCGGTCCCAGTCTTCGAACCGATAATTCGCTCAACAACTCGAACGTGATGTTCACGCCAAAGGGCCAAGTTCTCATCAAATTCGACAAGCGCTTCGGTTAGGAGATAAAGAGGCAATTGCTCGCCGGAATTCTGATAAAGAGGAGCGATCGCCTTGACCTGCCCCTCTTTTGTTTTGATATCCTCTTTCGTGGTCAACTTTAAGGTGACGAGCATGTTGAGGTAAGCCGTAAAGATATCGGGTTCACGAAGTCGTTTTTCTAGAGCGCTTTTGATCTCTGGGTCGTTTTCAAAGAAACGCAAATAGCCTGGGTCTTTCGCGCCGGCGATGAATTCAATTTCTCTAAATTGACAAGATTGAAATCCACTAGCTGGCATAAGGCGATTTCTGAATTTAAGGAAGTCCGCTGGTGTCATCGTTTCTAAAATGTGAATTTGATCAATCAAAAGCCCCATTATTTTTACCACCCTCTTCATGAAATGGTGGGCCTGCAGTGGCTCTGCTTTATCTAGAAAACCAATGACTGTCTCAAGTTCGTGTAAAATTAATTTAAACCACAGCTCATAGGCTTGATGGATAATAATGAAGAGAAGCTCGTCATGATGTGGAGGCTTAGACTGAAGAACTTGGGTCGATAGAAGCTCAGGGATTTTTAGATATTCGTTATAGTTAAGATCGGTCTCACCGTAGGCCCTGGGTTTCATGAAAGGGCAGCCTCCCGGTGTCGCCTGTTCGCCATCCGCAATTGAAACCACGACTTCGCCCAGAATTTCTACTCGAGCAGAAATTTTTTGGCCCGCATTTAGTTCAAAGGCCTGGGTTGCGGCGCCAGAAAGAACGATGCTTCCTTTTTTGAGGTACATGTCATGGGCACCGAGAAGTTTGCACAATTCGACGATCGATTTAACCGGACTTCCAAGGACATCATTTGATCGGGCAAGGGCCACAGTCTTGCCGTCAACCACCAGCTCAATTTTGAGATTGGCAAGATCGAGGCCCTTCGTCGGAATCCATTTTGGTCCCACAACGAAGGCCGCTGAAGAACTATTGTCAGCGACGACGTCAGGCAAAGAAAAATATTTGAATCCTTCAAAACGAGAATCTAGAATTTCAAGAGCGGGCGCGACACCAGCGCAAGCGGCGAGAACATCATTTTCAGTCACCGGGCCTTTAAGGTCTTTTGAAATATAAAAAGCGATTTCAGGTTCGATTTTGGCATGGATCCAACTATTGAGAGAAGTCGTCGTGCCAAATTCAACTTGCATGCGATCGGTCAAGACACCATAGATCGGAGAGTTAAGACCCATTTGCTCCATCTTGGCTTTTGAGGTTAAACCCATTTTATAGCCGGTGAGTTTTTCTCCTCGTTCAAGTCTTCGCTTAATCCCCATCTCTTGAATCTTGTAGGCGTCATCGAGCGTAAGATCTGGATGCTTTACGGTCAGTCGCGGCACGGCTTTATGATTGACCAGCGCTGCATCTAAAATTTGGGATAGGCCTAAAAGGTCTTTCATACACTCCTTTTGAAGCTGTCTTATAGCTAATCTATCTCCAATTTGAAACCCGTTTCTATCTGTGCTATCCCTTCAGAATTAATATGAGAAATTCAGAAAGGCCTAAAAGGCCTGAGGCCGAGCTTGAGGTTGAAAAGTTTGCAAAAGCTAAAGGCATCATCATCGATATTTCGCCCCCCATTACCTCCAAACTTGCGGTATTTCCAGGCGATGTGCCCTTTAGCC
>Ga0206873_1029_pt1 | contig 45668 bp, 43 predicted proteins | sample Alteio_BWOrgCont_11_FD_152631 | JGI IMG/M metagenome (GOLD analysis project Ga0206873, IMG submission 152631) | Enriched cells from forest soil in Barre Woods Harvard Forest LTER site, Petersham, Massachusetts, United States -... | ecosystem: Environmental > Terrestrial > Soil > Temperate forest >...
CCATCCACATATTTCAGCGCCCAGTCAATGGCATCACGTTCCAGGAACTCCATAGCAGATGGAGTAATCCCGGCTCTGAAAATAGCCGATACCGCTTCGCAGGCCTTTATTGCTGAGAAAAAAGGAGCCAGCATAAGCAGGTTATGTTTGGGTAAAGGAATCAACCGGAAAACTATTTTGGTGATAATGCCAAGTGTGCCTTCGCTGCCTGTCATCAGCTGGGTAAGATTATAGCCTGTGGAGTTTTTAAGAACATTAGCGCCTGTCCATATAATTTCTCCGGTAGGTAAGACCACTTCCAGATTCAGTACATAATCTTTGGTTACCCCATACTTCACTGCTTTAGGTCCTCCGGCACGCTCAGCCACATTGCCTCCCAAAAAACAACTTCCTCTGCTGGCGGGGTCAGGCGGATAAAACAATCCCTTTTCCATTACAGTTTCCTGGAATACCTGGTTAATAACTCCCGGCTCTACCGTGGCTTGCAGGTTTCTTTCATCGATATTCAGAATAAGGTTAAATCGTTCCATGGAAAGGACCATTCCTCCATGAACAGGCAATGCGCCTCCGCTGAGCCCTGTGCCCGCCCCGCGTGGGGTAAGAGGTATACATTCTTCATTGCAAATTTTTAAAATCTTTGATATTTCTTCTGCTGTACGGGGTTTGACAACAACCTGCGGCGGAAAGTTCAGGTCTTCTGTTTCATCATGTCCATAGTGTTTCAGAGAATCTTCGTCTGTAAAAACATATTTTTTACCGACAATCTCTTCCAGCGATTCTACTATAGCCGGTGTTATTTTATTGAAGCCCATATTTCCCGTATACTGCAAAATTAAAAATCATTCGGGAATAGTACTCATCAGATTCTCCCTCAAATAGTGAGAGTGTTATTGTCATTCTGAACGAAGTGAAGAATCTCAATGCTACCAGGATGTTTCGCTTTCGCTCAACATGACAAAGTCACGAACAAGTACTACTGATTGCCCGAAGACAAATAAGTTTCGGTATAGAGAATACAGCCAGAAGTGGCACTATCAACAGGTGGAGGCGATGAAAAGGATAATTTGCTCGTGCTCCAGTCTATTACCTTTTTATAAATCAATCCGACCCCGGTAGCGTATTGTTCCATATAATACTGGTAATTCAACAGAGAGGAATCTTTTATTTGAAATACCGTGAGTGTAGAATCGAACCTGATACCATTAATCGTTGCGGGCGTATTAAGAGTAGTGTATTGATAGTTCCATTGTCCGATAGTGTTATACACATTACCATTCCATGTTTCGTTTAAACTCATGGGAAATACCAATTTCACATATACATAATTATCCTCCTGCCTCTTGGCCAAATTGGAAAATAAGTTGCCTGTCCACACCTTTTCAGATGTCAAAATATTAGTCCAGGGGGTGCTGTCGTTGGTTCGTTTATATCGGACAATACGCATAGTTGGTTGCCCTTGGTTATTGAGGAAGACAGAATCTATCACCTCTTTTATTTGATAAGTAAATGTATCAAACGGGGGAATGCGGATATTGAATGGGTCTACTACTATCGAGTCGCACTGGTAAATAACATAGTGCCCTACCCTGGTCGGAAAATAATCATAACCCATAAAAAGTGGGGTAGGTTGCGATTCTTTCTTACAGGAAAGAAATACAAGTCCAAATACGCTTACCATAAGTATCGCGTATTTTATTTTTCTCCTCATGCTGTAGCAGATTCAATGATTCCGCCGCCCAGCAAATCATCTCCTTCATAAAATACGGCTGACTGACCGGGAGTAATGGCATTTACTTTCCTTTGGAAGAAGGCTTTTATCTTTCCACCCCCTTCGCCCCCCGCGGGGGGTTGAGAGTATAGAATTGCTTTAGCACCGGGGTCTTTATACCGTATCTTCGTGTGCGCTTCTATACCATCGGGAAGTGTATCGTATTTAATCAAGTTGTATCTCCCAACCGTCATACTATCCTTCTGCAGGGCATCTTTCACCCCCAATGTTACTTTGTTGGTTTCAACATCTATATCGGTTACAAACATGGGTTCTCCAAGAGCAATATCAAGTCCTTTGCGCTGACCAATGGTATAAAACGGGTATCCTTTATGCTTACCTATCACATTGCCATCAGCGGTAACATAATCACCGTTATCTACTTTTTCGGCTAACCCGTTTATCCTTCTTTTCAAAAAAGAACGGTAATCATTATCGGGAATAAAACATATTTCATAGCTCTCTCCTTTTTTAGCAAGTTCGTTGAACCCACGTTCATCTGCCAATTGGCGTATTTCGGGTTTGCGGAAACCGCCTAAGGGAAAAATGGTTCTTTTAAGACTCTCTTGTTTAAGTCCCCAGAGCACATAGCTTTGATCTTTCCAGTCATCCAATCCTTTTGAAATAACATACCTTCCTTCGGAAGAGGAGTAAGGAGTATGGAGTAAGGAGTCAGGCTGTGTACTTATTCCTTGCTCCCTATCCCTTATTCCTTCGTATCTTACTTTGGCATAATGACCTGTTGCAATAAATTCACAGTCCATCATATCTGCCCGTCTTAGCAGGGCGTCCCATTTGATATGGGTGTTACAAAGCACACAGGGATTGGGCGTTCGGCCTGCCATATATTCCTCTACAAAATTGTCAATAATACGGTCTCCGAACTCGGTTCTCAAATCGAGAATATAATGGGGGAAACCAAATTTAACCGCTAATTGGCGAGCATCGTTTATAGAATCGAGGCTACAGCAGCCGGTTTCCTTTTTGCTGCCGCCGGAAGAAGCGTAATCCCAGGTTTTCATAGTAATACCCACTACTTCATAACCCTCCTCATGCAACAGCATAGCGGCAACAGAGCTATCCACTCCCCCGCTCATAGCAACCAAAACACGTCCTTTTTTACTCATTTTAAATATAAAGCCGAGCAAAGCACGCTTCATACGAGCCAAAGATATTACATTTTGAGCAAATGGGGGTTGAGGGAAGAAGCGCAGGTAATGTAGCCCTCCTAATAAGGTTAAGAAGTAGAGCGGCTATTTTTTTCTACTAAGGTATAAACAGAACACCTTCAGACAACCTTACAAAACTGACTTAAATTGCGATAAAAAACGCATATCATTTTCGAAAAACAATCTCAGGTCGCCTATCCTGAATTTAAGCATGGCTATGCGTTCTACGCCCATGCCAAAAGCAAAGCCGGTGTATTTGTTGCTGTCTATCTTACAATTGTCGAGCACATTAGGATGTACCATTCCGCAACCTAAAATTTCTACCCAGCCGCTATATTTGCATACAGGACAGCCTTTACCTTCACAAATAATACATGATATGTCCATTTCGGCGCTAGGCTCGGTGAAAGGAAAGAATGAGGGGCGGAAACGTATCTCTATTTTTTCACCAAACATTTCCGCGACAAAATAATAGAGCGTTTGTTTTAAATCGGCAAAAGAGACGCCTTCGTCTATGTACAACCCCTCTACCTGGTGAAACTGGCAATGGGCACGGGCCGAAATAGTTTCGTTCCTATAAACCCTGCCGGGGGAAATAGTACGAATAGGAGGTTTTTGATTTTCCATTACTCGCACCTGTACCGATGAGGTATGTGTTCGTAATAACCATTCAGGAACGCCGCCTTCCGACTCAATAAAAAAAGTGTCCTGCATATCGCGTGCGGGGTGGTTTGGAGGAAAGTTGAGCGCACCAAAATTATGCCAGTCGTCCTCAATTTCCGGACCTTCGGAAACGACAAAACCTATTTTGGTAAAAATATCTGTCATCTGCTTTTTCACTATGGATATGGGATGACGGGAACCCAATGTAAATGGGTCTGCAGGCAGGGATAGGTCTGTTAGCTGATGGCTGATGGCTGATGGCTGCTGTCCAATAACTTTTGCTTCTGCAAGCTTTTGTTCAGCGGCTTGCTTAAGTTCATTAAGTGCTTTGCCGGTTGATTTGCGCAGTTCGGGAGGCAGGGTTTTAAATTCTTCGAAAAGAGAAGTAATAACTCCTTTTTTGCTCAGATATTTGAGCCTGAAATTTTCAGCATCTTCTTCATTATTTATAGAGGATTCCTTTATTTCTTTCAGAAAGGATTTTATCTTTTCTTCCATAAATTATTTCACAATTTCCATACTCAAAATTCTCACATCTACCACCGGGCGGTCACCGGGGCCTGTTTTTACATCAGCAATAGAATCAACTATGTTTAAGCCTTTCACCACTTCGCCAAAAACGGTATATTGATCATCCAGAAAAGGCGCCCCACCGATGGTCGTATAATCTTTTCTTTCTTGCGGGCTGAATGCAAATTTTGGGGTCTTCGCATAAATGGAATCAATTTGTGGCTCGATGGTTGCAGCAAGCGTACGTAAACTGTCAATATTATTTCCTTGCTGGTATTGGACAAATTTTTGTTTCAACCCTGCATTTTCAGGCTTATTGATAATGGAAGTAAATATTTGTTGTTTGATTCCGAAGTTCCGCTGGTCTTCCATTTGCGTCAAATCAGCGTCTGTACAAACCCTGCCCTGAACTATATAAAACTGGCACCCCGATGAGGCTTTTGTAGGATTGTCTGTTCTTGCACAGGCAAGCGCACCCTTCTTGTGGTATAAACCGGGTTTTATTTCTGCAGGAACAGTATAGCCCACATCACCATTACCCAGCATTACACCGGGTGCCGCTTTTTTCGACTGAGGGTCTCCGGCCTGTATCATAAACTCCTTTATTACCCTGTGAAATAAAACACTGTCGTAAAAATTATCTTTTACCAATTTAATAAAGTTATCCCTTGTCTGGGGGGTTTCATTATAGAGTTTAACTTCTATGTCGCCCTTGGTTGTGTGAATGAGAACTTTAGTTTCTTCCTGTCCTGGTTCCAATGTCTTTAATGATGTTAAGGAAATTAATACGATGCCGGAAATAAGTGCCATTTTAAGATTTTTCATCTTCATTTATTAAAAGTGTTTATATTTGCCCGTCGTAAAAATACGTGATTTTTCAATTTAGCATGAAGAAAATTATTACTCTTACCTGTTTTCTCCTGTCATTTTTGGTCTTTTTCTTTACTTTGAACACTTTAACATCCTGTAAAAAGCAAAGTACAAGTTGTACTGCTGATATTACAGTTATCGATTCTGCCAGTGGACCCGTTTCAGGCGCTACCGTTAAATTATATGCCCCTCATGGCCAGGTTGGAGCTACCGGAACAACAAATAGTTCGGGCAACGTAAGTTTTACCTTCTCCCTTCCTGCTATTTTTAATATTTCAGCAACGGATGTGGTTCGCCCGAATGATACACTTAAGGGTTCCGGAATTATTCAGTTACAGGTTGGCCAAACAGCTTCGACGACTGTGACCGTCCTCCGATAATTTTTTAACATTTATCTTAATAGGGTCACTGTGCCCTCTTGTTGAAAATATTCGCCTCTGCTTGAGGTGTATGTCAAAATATAAACATATACACCCTCTTCCATCTTCTTGCCATGGTAAGTGCCATTCCATCCAATCTCAGGGTCACTAGATTGAAATAAAACAGTACCCCAGCGGCTTACTATGGAAAAATTATATCCTTGCACATCAATAAACACACCTACCGGAATAAAAATCTTATTCACTCCGTTAGGATCAAAAGCATTGGGTATGTATACGGTGGGATTCTGATAAGCTTCGGCTATATTTGAAAGACTGGTATCTGTAAAGGGATATAAGCCGGTTTTATTGTTCTCTACCGCTTTAACATAATAATAAAATGTTCCCTGGCCAACTGTAATGCCTCCAACATTATCGTTATATGTATTTTCACCAGCACCGGAATAAGTAACCGTATGCACTAAGCTGTAACTCGCTCCATCTACCGAGCGGTAAATTAAGTAGTAAGCAGGGTTATCATACCAGTCCCCATAGTCATTCCATGACAAAGTATTAATCCTGTCGGATTGACCGTTAGCAGTAAGAAGCATGGTTTGTCCTATATTCGTACTATCAATAGCCTTATTGCATTCATCCAGTGTGATTATCCGGTAGCGATAGCTTTGGGTGGCAGGATGTGCAGAATTATCAATATAACTTATGGAATCAGTATGAAGAGGAGCTGTAATGGTTTTAATTATCGAAAATCCTCCGGCAGAATCAGAAGAACGCTTGAACTGATAAAATCCCGCCCCGGATGTTGAATCAACATAACCCACTATATTTATTTCGGATGTATTAAAAATAACTGTAGCCGTTCTTAGGTAATTATTCTTCGGCGGCGGCGGCGGGGTTATGGAGTCGCACACCATATTAGACGAGGCTGTGGTATCATGGTTTGCAGATTCATATACCTGCACATAATAACACCTGTATTCCCGTTTAGATAAATTACTGTCAATGTATTTTGTAACATTAGCAGTAGTGGTTCCAAGTATGCCAAAGGCTCCATTGTTTATACTAACAAAAACCTTATAGCCACCAATACCGGAAGAGCCTAAATTACCCGCAAGATCTTGATAAGAATTCCAGCTAAGTGTATTAGTCTGGGTACAAAAATCGGGCGATACTCTTAAAAATAAAGTTGTTTGGGAGTTACTTATTGCACCGCCATTATGACAACTATCAAGCGCAGCAACTTCAAAACTTAATGCCGAGTCGGCAGGATTTGCGCCCGAGTAATTAAAAGATGTGGTATTGATTCCATAAACCGTATCGATAGGCAGCCATTTACCGACTTGACTAACTACAAAATATTGATAAATAATGTATCCTATTACATTGCTTTTCCGGCTTTTTGCCCAGCTAATCTCCGTTGTATTAGAGGAGGTTACGCTTACTGTATCCAGAACACCTATGGGAGGAGCGCTTGAACTGAATGGGCTGCTGCTACCCACTTGGTTTGATGAAGATACACAAATAGTAGAATTGGCTATTTGAACTTGATAATTTAGATAAGCTTTGCAGTAAGTAATCGTATCTACATAACTCCGGCTTTGGGTGGAGTCAATCCATATCCACACATCATTACTATCGTATTCCCTGTATATCTGGTACCACTTGTCTGAACCTTGAGGAAGGTTCGTGCTTATAGCAGTCCAATTCAATACGGCTGTACCACCACCTGTATTATTTACAGAAAGGTACATGCTTGAAAGCGTATCAGAATTAGTTACCGGACTCCCTGATGTGCTGGTGTAAATATAAAAAGAAATAGAGCCGGAATTGGCGGAGTTAGGAAGTAAGGAAGCGGCAGGAATAGTAACGGAGGTCTGGGTAGGGTTCGTTACAGTTGCCACCGGAGTATTATTTCCTACCATATATACCTGGAAAGATAACCAGCTACTACTCATAGTAGAAGGCAGTACCCATGTCAGCGTAACATCTCCGGCAGCATCCACCGATACACATCTTATATTGGGTGGAGTTCCGGTAACCTGGGCATTTATTTGCGCAAATCCTCCTAACAGGAAAATCAAGGAAAATAAAACCAAATATTTCTTAGTGCAAATCATTAAGTAAAAGCAGTTTCCAAAGTTACTAAAAAATCCGCCTAATCCATTCTAACGCAATCCGGCACAATAGGTTGGATATATTTATATAACTGGTTATTTTACTGGATATTGCTTAACGCATTCAACAAAATGCCGCACATTATCTACAGGAATATCCGGGTAAACCCCATGACCCAAATTGGCAATGTATCCTTTTGTGCCAAATTGTTCTATCATGTTATGGGTCTTACTCCTGATTACAGAAGGCTCCGCATATAGTACACATGGGTCAAGATTGCCTTGGAGCGATTTACCCCCGAACAAAGTTCTTGCTTCAGAAGGGTTAACAGTCCAGTCTATCCCTATTACACTGCAATTTAGCTTTGCTATTTCCTTTGCCGAAAAAAATGCCCCTTTCGGAAAGGCTATTACAGGAACAAGGCCGTTCAATTCATCACATATTTTAGCAATGTATGGCAACGAAAACTCCTCGTACGATTCGGGGGAAAGTATGCCCCCCCATGAATCAAATAGCTGCACTATTTGCGCTCCGGCATTAACCTGATCTTTCAGATATTTAATGGTAGTTTGAGTAATTTTATCAAGCAAGGCATGAGCCATTTCCGGTTCACTATATAACATTCGTTTGGCAATGGAAAAGGTTTTGGAGCCTTTGCCTTCTGTCATATATGCGAAGATAGTCCAGGGACTGCCGGCAAAACCGATCAGGGGTACTTTTCCATTCAACTCACTTTTAGTGAGTTTTATAGCTTCCACTACATAGTTCCAGTTTTCGATTGAACCAATCCGCAACCCATCTATATCCTTTTTGCTTTGAATTGTTTTTTCAAACATCGGTCCTTTACTTTCGAGCATCTCATAATCCAAGCCCATGGCCTCAGGCACTACCAGAATGTCAGAAAAGATAATAGCGGCATCCACATCTAAAGCCTGCACAGGTTCAAGCGTAGCTTCACAAGCCAGAGTGGGTGTTTTTACCAATTCCTTAAAGTCTTTTACCTTTTCCCTTAGTTTACGGTACCCCGGTAAAATCCGGCCAGCCTGCCGCATCAGCCAAACGGGTATTCTTTCCGTTTTTTCTCCTCTTGCCGCTCTTAGTAATAAATCGTTTTTCATGGTGCAAACTTACCTAAAATGAAGGATTCGGGAAATATCTGTTTTCTATCTCAGATAAATCTCAAAGTTACCCGAGAAACCCCTTTTAAATTCGTATAAAAGCCGTAACTTTGTATTACATATATGGAAACCGCTGTAATAACACCCAATGCCGAATTAGAAAAGAAGGAAATACTTAACCGTTACAGGGGCCTGTTGCGCTCCTGCAGGTATAAGTTAGACGAGAGCGATAAAAAACTCATCCGCAAGGCTTTTAATATTGCCCTTGAAGCACACAAAAACGCCCGCCGCAAATCGGGCGAACCCTATATTTATCATCCTATAGCAGTAGCCCGCATTGTAGCCGAAGAAATAGGACTTGGCTCTATTGCTATAGCCTGCGCTTTGCTTCATGATACGGTGGAAGATACTGATATCACCCTTAAAGATATTGAAGGCATGTTTGGTAAAAAGGTAGCCTCCATTATTGACGGGCTTACCAAAATAGCAGGGGTTTTCGATGCCTCTTCATCCCTTCAGGCAGAGAATTTCAGGAAAATGTTGCTTACCCTTGCCGAAGATGTGCGGGTAATAATTATTAAGCTGGCAGATCGCCTCCATAATATGCGTACCCTCGATTCTATGGAGAGGACCAAGCAACTTAAAATAGCTTCGGAAACACTCTATCTATATGCTCCGTTGGCGCACCGGCTTGGACTTAACAATATCAAATCGGAAATGGAGGATTTGTCCTTGAAATACACCGAGCCGGTATTGTTCGCCGAAATAGCCCAGAAGCTGAAAGATACCCAGGCAGAGCGCACCCGTTACATTCATCGCTTCAGTACCCCTATCCGGGAGGCCCTGCACGACCAAAAGTTCAAGTTCCGGATTTTCGGACGACCCAAGTCTGTTTATTCTATATGGAACAAAATAAAAAACAAGGGTGTGCCTTTTGAAGAGGTCTATGACATTTTTGCTATCCGCATCATTATTGATTCTCCGCCCGAGCAGGAAAAAGCGGATTGCTGGAGAGTTTACTCACTCGTGACCGATTACTATTATCCAAACCCCGACAGACTCCGCGACTGGATATCTACCCCCAAAGTGAATGGCTATGAAGCCTTACACACAACGGTAATGGGTCCCAACGGGCAATGGGTAGAGGTGCAGATACGCAGCGAACGTATGAACGAAGTAGCTGAAAAAGGCTATGCAGCACACTGGAAATACAAACAAGGGCAAGCTGAAGAAGACCCGCTGGAAGACTGGCTCAAGAAAATACGTGCCTCGCTGGAAAACCCCAACAGCAACGCACTTGACTTTATTGACGACTTTAAGCTAAACCTTTTTGCCGACGAAATATTTGTGTTTACTCCCAAGGGAGAAATGCGCTCTTTGCCTGCCAATTCTACGTCACTTGACTTTGCATTTGATATACACTCACAGGTAGGTGCAAAATGCATAGGCGCAAAAGTCAATCACAAGTTGGTCCCGCTGAGTCATAAACTAAATAGCGGCGACCAGGTTGAAATACTTACTTCGAGCAAACAGACTCCCAAAGCCGATTGGATAAATTATGTTGTTACGGCTAAAGCCAAATCGGCTATCAAGGCGCTGCTGAAAGAAGAAAAAAATAAACAGGCGGCTGAAGGCAGAGAGATACTTAAACGCAAAATGAGCCATTTGAAGATTGATTTTACAGAGGAGAATATTCATAAAATCACAGCCTTTTTAAAGTTGACTGACAGCCAGGAACTCTTTTACCGCGTCGCCTTAGAAAGAGTCACAAACAAAGAATTGAAAGAGTATCTCGATTCGAAGGACGAAAAAATCAGCGGACAGACACAGAACCAAACAACCTCGCTGGAAGATCTGGTTTCAAAAGCAAGAGGAACACAGGATACGCTTATGATTGGCGACAACATGGACAACCTTGAATACAAGTTTTCACCCTGTTGTAACCCGATTCCCGGAGATGACGTTTTCGGATTCATTACCGTGCACGACGGTATAAAAATTCACCGGGTGAACTGTCCCAATGCCATTTCTCTGATGTCGAACCACGCATACCGTATTGTAAAAGCAAAATGGACAAGCCAGGAACTTATATCCTTTCTTGCCGGAATAAAAATTACAGGTATTGATAAAATAGGATTGGTAAATAAAGTCACCCAGATTATTTCCAAAGAACTGAATGTAAATATGCGATACATCAGTTTTGACACTAATGACGGGGTGTTTGAAGGTACTATTACCGTATTCGTGCATGACACGGCTCACTTAACCGACCTGATTAAAAAACTCCAGAAAGTGGATGGGGTTATCAAGGTAGCGAGGATAGATACGAATTAAATACTATCTGAACGTGGGCGAATGGAGCAACTTTTTTATTGGAACAGCCGGAGCGGCGGCAACATTAACCGGACTCATATTTGTAGGTGTCTCTATCAACCTGGCAAAGATTTTGTCCATTCCAAAACTACCCGACCGTGCGCTGATTTCACTTATCCTACTTCTACAGATATTGATTTTATCCCTGTTATTTCTTGTTCCCGGACAATCACTCACTATACTTGGCATTGAAGTTTTATGCCTGGGGGTTATTGTATATGCAACTATTTTTAAAATAGACATCAGCGTCTTTCTCAAGACAGAAAAGAAATTCAGGCCACACTATTCTTTTAATATGCTCTTAAGCCAAATTGCATTGCTTCCTTATCTTATTGCAGGATTTGAAATTTTACTCCAGGGTGAAAATGGTTTTTACTGGCTTATTCCGGCTATCCTCTTTTCATTTCTTAAAGCGGTACTCGACGCATGGGTATTACTGGTGGAAATTAACCGATAGAAAGTCTCCTGCTCTTTCTTAAATTTGCACATCGGAGTTCATCTTAAATCTTTATGGAGTTTAAAGATTATTTTTCAGCGCAGTCGGATGTTTATGCAAAGTCACGTCCCCATTATCCCGATGAGCTTTTCCAGTTTTTAGCATCCTTAGCGCCCGGTAAAGATTTAGTGTGGGATTGCGCCACAGGCAATGGACAGGCTGCTATTCCTTTATCCAACTACTTTAAAAAAGTAATAGCTACCGATGGCAGCGAACAACAAATTAAAAATGCGGTAGCCCATGAAGGTGTAAAATATTCTGTAGCATTGGCAGATAACAGCGGTATAGAAACAGGTACCGTTGATTTGGTAACTATTGCTTCTGCCCTCCACTGGATGGATTTCGACAAGTTTTACAAAGAAGTCAACAGAGTGCTTAAACCGAAGGGAGTTTTTGCCGCATGGGCTTATAGCGATAATCATATTGATAATAACATTGATCCTATAATCAACTATTTATCAAGGGAGATACTGGCTGACTACTGGCCTCCTGAACGAGCATACGTATTTAATCATTACAAGAATATCCCACTCCCATTTAAGGAAATAGAAACACCTCCATTTAAAATTTCTATAACCGGAACTCTTGACTTTTTATTGGGATATATAGATAGTTGGTCAAGTACACAGAGGTATATAAAAGCTAATGGCAAAGACCCTGTTGACTTAGTAAGAAAACAACTGGAAAATGCCTGGAGCGATGCTAAAAAGACGAAAGAAATACAATGGGACATCATGCTGAAAGCAGGGCGAAAAGGGTAGTTATGAATTATGAGTTATAAGTTATTTACGAATTGTCTTGTATGGTCATAACTCATAATTTATAACTCATAACTCCCTATTCCATTCTTTCTTACTTTTGTGTCAGTTATTGATGAACCATGAGTAATCTGAACCGTGAAATATTAGGAATAAACTACCATTCGGAGGATAACCATTTGAATGAAGGAGAACTTGCGGCTAATCCTTTCGTGCAATTTGAAAAGTGGTTTGCCGAGGCTGTGAAAGAACAGCCTAAAAATGCCAATGCTTTTGTGCTTTCCACTGCCGGTAAAGATGCAAAACCTTCGGCGAGAGTGGTATTGCTGAAAGGAGTAGAAAAAGAAGGTTTTGTGTTTTATACCAACTATGAAAGCCGCAAGGGTAAGGAACTACTCGAAAATTCTTTTGCTGCCATGACTTTCTTTTGGCCGTCTATAGAAAAACAGGTTAGGGTAGAGGGAAAAGTACAAAAAGTGAGTGATGCGGAATCGGACGAATATTTTAAATCGAGACCTGCCGGAAGCCAGGCAGGAGCGTGGGTATCTCCTCAAAGCACCGTCATTTCCGGAAGAGATGAATTGGCGGAAAAACATCGCCAGTTTGTAATAGCGCATGAAAATAAACCTATTCCGCGCCCACCTTTTTGGGGCGGGTTTAGTATCATCCCGTCCCGTATTGAATTCTGGCAGGGCAGAACAAGCCGGCTTCATGACAGGATTCTTTATACATTTGAAAAAGATAAATGGAAAATTGAACGGCTTGCACCATAACTTTACACTTTATAAACTTTTAACTATACCATTATGTGGAAAGAAACAAATAATAAACTCTACAAAAAATTCTCCTTTAAAGATTTTAAGGAGGCATTCGCATTCATGACACACGTTGCATTGATTGCCGAAAAAATGGACCATCATCCGGAATGGAAGAATACTTACAACGAGCTTGAAATATGGCTAAATACGCATAGCGAAGGCGACATTGTAACGGAAAAAGACCATAAGTTGGCAAAGGAAATAGATAAGATAAATAAGTGATAAAGTTCTTAAAGTAAAGCCAAATACTTTGAACTTTCAATATTGTATTTTCAACTTTATAACTTTGTGAACTTTAAAAATTTTATGAACTCGTACAGGTCTTTCAGTGAAGTAAAAAAAGAAATCAGCGCAGGTAAGACGGATTGCCACACACTTGTTTCGCATTATTTAAAACGTATTGAAGAAAACAAACATCTGAATGCTTTCCTGGAAGTATATGGAGATGAGGCTTTGCAGCGTGCCAAAGAGGTGGATGAGAAAATAAAAAAAGGAAAAAGCGGTAGGCTCGCGGGAATGGTGATTGCATTAAAAGATAATATTTGCTATAAAAACCATCGCGTATCGGCATCTTCAAAAATTTTGGAAGGGTTTGTATCGCTTTATCACTCCACTGTTGTAGAAAGGCTTCTTGCTGAAGACGCCATCATTATAGGCCGATGCAATTGTGATGAGTTTGCTATGGGCAGCTCCAATGAAAAATCGGCTTATGGAAAAGTTCTTAATCCGCATGATAATAAAAGGGTTCCGGGAGGTTCATCGGGAGGCTCGGCAGTGGCGGTGGCAGCCGGGCTTTGTCTGGCAGCGCTGGGAAGCGACACAGGAGGCTCCATCCGCCAGCCCGCATCATTTTGCGGAGTAGTAGGTTTTAAACCAAGCTATGGCAGGATATCCCGTTATGGACTGCTTGCCTATGCTTCTTCTTTTGACCAGATAGGACCGCTAACCAACAACATAGAGGATGCCGCTCTGTTACTGGAAATAATGGCAGGAAGAGATGAATATGATAGCACTGTTTCACAAAAAGCAGTTCCCGATTATTTTGAAAAATGCACCAAAACTGATACAAGCAAACTCCGCATAGCATACATAAAAGATTGCATTGAACATACCGGGCTTGATCCTGAAATAAAAGCGCACCTGGAAAATACTATTGCGTCGCTCAAAGCAAAGGGGCATGTGGTAGAACCTGTTTCATTTCCTTTTATTGACTACGCCGTGCCAACATATTATGTGCTGACTACGGCAGAGGCTTCTTCCAACCTTTCCCGTTATAGTGGAATTAATTATGGATACAGAGCCCCTGAGGCCAAGGACCCTGATGCCGTTTATAAAAAATCCCGCTCTGCCGGATTCGGAAAAGAGGTGAAAAGACGCATCATGCTTGGAACCTTTGTATTGAGCGCGGGATATTATGATGCTTATTATGCGCGGGGGCAGAAAGTGAGAAGGATATTTGTTGAGAAAACGAATGAGATATTAAAAAATTACGATTTGATATTATTGCCATCCACTCCCGGAACTGCCTTTCCATTTGGGCAAAACGATGTTGACCCCGTTAAAATGTATTTGGAAGATATATTTACAGTACAGGCGAATATCACCGGCTTACCCGCTATATCATTACCCCTCGGAAAGCATTCAAATGGCTTGCCCTTTGGCGTTCAGCTGATGGGGCGCAAGTACGACGAAATGAATCTATTGGCATTTTCCCAGGAGTTAATGAACATCCGGCCGTGAATATATTTACCTGAAAAATTTGGCAATAAAAATATTTATTCGTATAATTGCAATTTCCAGAACATTTTAAGCTTTTCCATCGTATAAAGTCTCTATGCTAATAAAGAAGGTAAACATACTGTTATTCATAGTCGCAGTCCTGATTATAGGGAATGTTGCAGCTATGCCCCATGACAGTCTTTCTTTAAAAGATTCTGCCCGTTTTGCCGACGATCCTATTGCAGATAATCTTGATAGCCTTGCACATCTTAACTTTTTTGAAAAAGGATATGACTTTGTACAATCCCCTAACTATCATTTTTCGTCTGATTCTATTCCGTGGTACAGCGACAAAGAGTTTGCCGACCGGTTGTCCAAGCTTGATGCACAATCTCCATTTGACCTTCAGTATAACGATGTTGTAAAAGGATATATAGAACTTTATGCTGTGAGGAAAAGAGCGCTTACCTCCAGGATGCTCGCTCTTTCAAAACTCTATTTCCCCATGATGGAGCAGATACTTGACCGCTACAATATGCCGCTGGAATTGAAATACCTCGCCGTTGTGGAATCAGCTATGAACCCCGAAGCCTTTTCGAGAGCGGGCGCACGCGGGTTGTGGCAATTCATGTACACTACCGGCAAGCTGTATAATTTACAAGTCACTTCGTATGTAGATGAGCGCAATGACCCGGTTAAATCAACCATTGCGGCTTGTCAATACCTTAAAACCTTGTACGGCATGTTTAACGATTGGCAACTCGCGCTGGCCGCATATAACTGCGGACCGATGGAGGTAAGCAAAGCCATACGCCGTTCAGGAGGGAAAATGAATTTCTGGGAGATCCGCCCCTATTTGCCAAGGGAAACACAAGGCTATGTTCCTGCTTTTATTGCTGTGAATTATATAATGAACTATGCCACTTCACACAATATATATCCGGGAATACCTAATGCTACCTTCTTTGATGTGGATACGGTTTGTGTGCACCAGCAATTATCATTTTCACAAATTTCCACGTATCTTAATGTGCCTGTTAATGAAATTGCCTATTTAAATCCATGTTACAAACTTGGTGTAATACCTTACTCCGGTGATGGCTGTTATACTGTATGTCTGCCGGTTTCAAAAGTGGGGACATTTGTAACGAATGAACAAACAATCTATTCTTTTGCTAAGAAAGATACTCTTTCCAGCGGACAGATACTTTCCTTTCAACAAAATATACCCGAGGTAGAATATTACAGGGTAAAGAGAGGCGAACATCTTAGCAGTATTGCTGACCACTACCATTGCACGGTACGTGAACTAAAACAATGGAATGGACTGGCAAGTTCCCGTGTGCATGCCGGACAGCATTTAATGGTGTATCTAAACCGCAAGAAATCTAAAAATAGTTCTAACAGTAAACTGGCTCAAAAGGGTTATTACGTTGTACAGAGTGGAGATACTTTGTGGCGTATTTCACATAGTACGGGAATATCGGTAGCTGATCTTAAAAAAATTAATCACCTGCAAGACTCTGCTGTATTATCTCCCGGCACCAAAATAAAATTGGCTTCCAACTGATTTGGCCTCACCCTCTCCCAAAGGAGAAGCCCGGATTAGAGATTAATAATTAATTTTATAGTATATTTAACCCTTGGCTTATTGCTAAGCAGGTTTTTATCTTTATTAAATACCGAATTGAACGCAGCTATATTACCGAATCCTATTCTTCTAAATTTCATTGCTTTGCAGGTTGGTGAGGCTTTTGCATTCCTGCTGATATTTATTTTTGTCATTCTGTCGGCGCTTGTATCTTGTTCCGAAACAGCTTTGTTTTCTATCACTACAACTGAAAAAACAATTCTGAAAAAATCCATATCGCGTAAAGACAGGCAGATACTTTTATTGCTTGATGATCCCAAACACCTTCTGGCCGCTTTACTTGTGGCTAATAATCTTTTTAACCTCAGCATTATTGTTCTTTCCGCATTTCTTACCGGGCATATCCTGGATGCGTATTCACATCCTATTCTTGCATTCTTCGTACAGGTAATTCTTGTGACGCTCGTCCTGCTTGTTCTGTGCGATATTATTCCTAAAGCCTACGCATCGGGTAACCCGCTTAAGGTAACTAACCGGCTGCTTTATTTTATCTTTCTTGTCCGCGCCTTCTTTTATCCGTTTGCTTCTATACTTTCTTCTTCCACTTCTTTTATGGATAAATACATCCTGCGCCGCAACAGGACACTCTCCAAAGATGACCTTTCAGATGCGCTCGAACTGGCATCACAGCATATGCCGCAAGTGCAACAAAAAATATTAAAAGACATTATACAGTTAGGCAATAAAGATGTAAAAGAAATTATGCAGCCCCGGATAGATATTGTTGCCTTCGACCAGGAAACAGGATTTGCGGAACTACTTGCAAAAGCTGTAGAATCAGCCTTTTCGAGAATCCCTGTATACAGCTCAACTCCTGACAATATAGTGGGAATACTTTATACCAAAGACTTGTTAGCGCACACCGATAAGGATAATTCCCTTAGCTGGAGAAGTTTACTTCATCCTCCCTTTTTTGTGCCCGAAAGCAAAAAAATAAGCGACCTGTTGGAAGATTTCAGAAAAAAAAAGATGCACCTTGCCATTGTAGTGGATGAGTTCGGAAGCACATCAGGATTGGTAACGCTTGAAGATATTGTGGAAGAAATTCTGGGAGAAATAAATGACGAGTTTGACGAGGAAAAAATAGTTTTTTCGAAATTAGACGAGCATAACTATGTATTTGAAGGGAAGGTAAGCCTAGGTGATTTTTGCAGAACTATAGGTATTGACGAAGGTATTTTTCAATTACATAAAGGAGGGGCAGATACGCTGGCAGGTTTAATAACGGAAGTGGCAGGCAGGATACCCGAAAAGAATGAGAAAATAAAATTTGAGCGCCTATTGTTTACCATAGAGGCAGCTGATAAAAGAAGGATCCAGAGAGTGAAGGTTACCGTCGGTGAAAAGCCCGTTGAAATAATTGCGCAGGAATAGGTAAAAGATTTCCTATTTTCGCTGCCTTAATAAAATGCTTAATAATCCTTTAAAGGGTTTTATCCCCTGCCTTTAAACATAAATCAACCTAAATGAAACTCTACACAACATTGGTTTTGGTATTCTGCACTACTACCATTTTCTGTCAAGATAAACCCGACTACGACCCCCATCAGACGTTTGACCCCCAATTTTTAAATACCCCGGGAAATGAATACCGGAGTGGAAATGGAGCGCCGGGTCCTATGTATTGGCAAAACAGGGCCGATTATACCATTAGCTGCTCACTTGACACTGCTAAAGATGAAATCACCGGAACGGTAAATATTACTTATACCAATAACAGCCCTGATAAACTTAATTACCTATGGCTGCAACTTGACCAAAACACTTTTACCACTAAATCAAGAGGACATATGTCTACGCCCATAGGAGGCTCACGCTTTGGCAACGTAGCATTTGAAGGAGGAGACAGTCTTCATTCTGTAAGTGTAACAGAACATGGCAGCACCATAACTCCTCAATACGTTATTACCGATACCCGCATGCAAATACGGTTAAATGAACCCTTAAAACCCAAGGGAGATAAAATAACGATAAAAATAGCATACAGCTTCAAAATCCCGCCTGATGGCTCGGACAGAACGGGTATTACTTCCACAAAAAATGGCAAAATTTATGAGATAGCCCAATGGTATCCGCGCATGGAAGTATATGATGATATTCAAGGATGGAACACATTACCTTATTTGGGTGCAGGGGAATTTTACCTGGAATACGGAGATTTTGATTATTCGGTTACTGTTCCTGCAAACCTTATAGTTACCGGCTCCGGTCAATTACAAAATCCCGGTGAAGTATTAACACATAAAGAGATGGACAGCTTGGATAAAGCAAAGAACAGCGATCGCAGGGTGTTTATCATTACAGCTAATGAGGTTGGAAATACCTCCACCAGGCCTAAAAACAGCGGCATATTGACATGGCATTATAAAATGCAGCAGACACGGGATGTAAGCTGGGCATGTTCCAAAGCATTTATATGGGATGCTGCTGGGGTTAATTTGCCTGACAATAAAAAATCGCTTGCCATGTCTTTTTACCCGGTAGAATCTGCTTCCGATTCTGCCTGGGGCAGGGCAACTGAATATTTGAAATTCTCTATGGAGTTCTATTCTAAAACATATTATCCTTTTGTTTATCCATGCGCATCCAATATAGCAGGAAGTGTAAATGGCATGGAATACCCGGGAATTATTTTTTGTAATATGCACGACAAGGGAGACAATCTTTTCTTTGTCACTACACATGAAATAGGACATAACTGGTTTCCGATGACAGTGGGCTCTGATGAGCGCAAGTATGCATGGATGGATGAAGGATTTAATACATTCATCAATATTTATTCCGGAGAAAATTTTAATAACGGGGAATACAAAGGAAGACAGACAATAAAAAGGGTAATAAACTTCATGAATAATTACAAGGGCAGCAAACCCAGCATGACTTACCCTGATGTGATAGATTCAAAAGACCTTGCCATGTTAGCCTACTATAAGCCCGCCGGGGGCCTGAGAATTTTAAGAGAAGTGGTGGTAGGACCCCAACGGTTTGACTATGCATTCAGAACTTATATAGACCGCTGGGCATTTAAACATCCTCAGCCTGAAGATTTTTTCCGCACCATGAATGATGCGACAGGCGAAGACCTCAGCTGGTTCTGGAAAGAATGGTTTTACGAAAACTGGAAACTGGACCAATCGGTAGATAATGTGCAGTATGTGAATGCTGACCCCAAACAAGGTGTGGACATTACCATAAGCAACAAACAGCAAATGGTGATGCCGGTGGAAATAGAAATAAAAGAAGCTAGTGGAAAAACCGAGAGGGTTACTATTCCGGTGGAAACTTGGGAACGGTCTGGCACATGGACCTTCCATTATAACTCTACAGACATGATACAGTCTGTTACTATTGACCCTGACCATAACCTGCCTGATATTGATACCTCCAATAATACCTGGACTGCTCCGACGAAGTAAAAACTGATTTGATAATTTGATGATTTGATGATGAAAAAGCAAACAACACTGAATTACCAAATTACCAAATCATCAAATGATCAAATTAAATGAGCGATATTTTTCCCACATTTGATAAACTGCTTGAGCGGAAGGAAAGAGAAACCCTGCTGAAGCAAAAAGGAATTGTTATCTGGATGACGGGACGGCCTGCATCGGGCAAAACAACGCTGGCAGTTGGGCTTGAAAAAGCTTTGCATGAAATGGGACACCTTTGTTATGTGCTGGATGGGGACAATGTGCGTACAGGCATCAATAATGACCTTCATTTTTCACAAGGGGACCGTAAAGAAAATATACGACGTATAGCAGAGGTATCTAAACTGTTTGTACGGTGCGGAGTTATTACCATCAATAGTTTTGTAAGCCCCTCAGAGAAATTGCGAACCCTTGCCAAGTCTATCATCGGACAACATGATTTCAAATTGGTTTATGTAAATACATCTATTGAAGTTTGCGAGAAAAGAGATACCAAAGGTTTATATGCCAAAGCGAGAAGGGGAGAAATAAAAAATTTTACAGGGATTAATGACCCTTTTGAAGAGCCTGTTTCACCTGACCTTGAAATAAAAACAGACCAGCATAGTTTTGAAGAAAATTTGCAGGCGCTGGTGGAGTTTGTGTTGCCGAAAATTAGGTTGTGAATAAGGCAAGCAATACTATTTAGTTACCTATAGTTTTTGTAAAAGCGATTGCGCGGCAATATATTATTATTTGAATCACTAAGGGAGGAATCCATATAGCATAAAAAAGCAGTGTAATTAAATTGCTATGAGTATATATAGCTACAATTGAAAGTGGTATAGCTATTGAAGAAATAATTATGAATATACCTAATATTTTTAGTAAACCGATAAAATCATGTTGTATCAACCGAATACTATTGCCAAGTCTAATCAAAGCATAGCAATAGACTATATAAAGAATTAATGGAGCAAATGCAACGAGCACTTTATTTAGGACATTATAATGTTGTAGAATGATAACAATACCAAGTATAAAAGGTAGTACAACACATATATCCAGCCATTTTATTGCTTTATTAGCAGAAAAATTTTTAAAGTACTTTCTTTCAAATAATAATATCCATGTACCTAAAATTATGTTGATAAGAAATAGAATTCTGTGATGCTCGAAATTTATTCTTTCACCTCTAACACATCTTATCCAGAAATCATAAACTGTTTGAAGTATCGATAAAATACTTAAAGAAATCCCTAATCGAAAATTTTGTGGAATAAGTTTCTCATCAATTGCTGTTTCCATTATGTTTCCGCTTAATAGTTTGTGTTGCAAATATATAATTTATGTGATTTTCAATCGCCTTTTTAAGGACTTACCGTCATAATCCCCTGTTTTTTCTATCTTCGCATTCCCAAAAACCCATTGAATGAATTTTCTTGATTTTGAAAAACCGGTTCAGGAGTTACTTGAGCAAATTGAAAAGGCAAAGCAGGTTGGCGAGAAAGGCAAAGTAGATACTACGGCAACTGTTAAGGATTTAGAGGAGAAAATTGTAGAAACGAGAAAGAAGATAGCTAAGAAGCTCACTCCCTGGCAAAAAGTACAACTATCACGTCACCCTGACAGACCTTATACCCTTGCATATATTGAAGCGCTTACGGAAGGTACCTTTTTTGAGCTTCATGGAGACCGTAATGTGAAAGACGACAAAGCCATGGTTGGCGGACTTGGTAAAGTAGATGGCATGAGCATCATGTTCATAGGTCAACAGAAAGGGATTACAACCAAGCTACGGCAATACCGCAACTTTGGTATGCCCAATCCCGAAGGCTACCGCAAGGCATTACGCCTTATGAGGCTGGCAGAGAAATTCAACATACCTATAGTAACTTTGATTGATACCCCCGGAGCATATCCCGGACTGGAGGGAGAAGAACGGGGCCAGGCGGAAGCAATAGCCCGTAATATTTATGAAATGATGCGGCTACGGGTGCCTGTAATATGTATAATCATAGGCGAGGGAGCTTCCGGCGGCGCACTTGGAATAGGCATAGGAGATAAAGTGCTTATGCTTGAAAATACTTGGTATTCTGTAATTTCTCCTGAATCTTGCTCTTCTATTTTATGGAGAAGCTGGGATTTTAAAGAGAAAGCAGCAGAGCAATTAAAGCTGACGCCTGAAGACATGCTGCATAACAAACTGATTGATGGAATTATAAAAGAACCTCTCGGAGGAGCGCACGTTAATCCACAGGAGGCTTTTGCACATGTGAAGGAGGAACTGCAAAAGCAACTCGAAAAATTAGTGAAAACCGACCCGGAAAAAAGAATCCAGAAACGCATTAGCAAGTTTTGCGCTATGGGTGTTTTTGAGGAAAAAAAATAAAGTCTGACATGGAGATTCCTCACTTCGTTCGGAATGACAATATTTTCTTCCGTTGCTACCCGGGAAATATTCTCATTCTCCTTTTTCTCCTTTTTCTTCCTCTCACATCCCGTTGCCAACTGCTCGATTCACTCTCGCTTGATACTGTGACGCCCTGCACAAGCATTAAAGAGGCAATGACTGATACCGGAAGCATCATAAAACTAGATCTTTCTAAACAGGGTCTAAAAGCTTTCCCCGAAGAGATACGGAAATTGCACAACCTGCAATACCTTGACCTTAGTAAAAATAAAATCACCGAGCTTCCCGATTGGATTGGAGAATTGAAAAACTTACAATTTCTTATCCTTTCCAAGAATAAAATTGAGCAGCTTCCTTCCGGATTCTGTGACCTTACCCACTTGAAATATTTTATTATGAATCGCTCCGAATTGCGTGGCTTGCCCCGCTGTATAGGTGATTTGAAAGAACTCCGCTCCATGGATTTGTGGGATGATAACCTCTCTTACTTCCCGCCTGAATTGAAAGACATTAGTGGAAATTTGCAAACACTCGATCTGCGTGACGTACTCATAAACAGAGCCACCCAGGCAGACCTGAAGGCTCTTTTACCAAATACCACCATTTATTTCTCTCCCAGTTGTCCCTGCGAACAATAGATGCAGATTCATTCATAAGGGAAGCCTATTTGCTGTTAAAAGATTATTTTTGAAACCCCGTGAAGAAAATTCTTTTTATATTCCTGTTTTGCAGCGTTGCATTTACAGCTAAGTGCCAGTTTATTGATACCCTTCAGTCTGCTATAGAAAGAAACGGTAACTTTTCTTTCAGTTTCAATTCACGCAATTCATTTATCGGCACTAATAATGCATATATTTTTGGATTTAATGTGGGGGTATGTTTTGGTAAAAAATTCACCATTGGTGGCGGGTATAATACGCTTGCAACTACCATACATGAAACTAAATATGAAGGGAAGGATACTTTGAATGAAAAACTTGATTTTTTCTTTTTCTCCTATTTCGTACAGTACATTATAACTCTTTCAAAACACTGGCGGATAGATATACCTCTTACTATTGGTTTTGGAAATGCATATCTTCAATACGTAAACCAACGCCAGTTACTGAATATAAGCAGCAGAATCATTATTCCTTTAGAGCCACAGGTGGAACTGGATTATAATTTCAACAAATACTGCGGACTATATACACAAGTCGGTTATCGTTATATGCTTGTCAATAACAAACTTTTAGATTATAACTTTAACTCCGTTACTTACTCTGTTGGAATATTAATTTATCCCCTGGAAATATATGCCGGTTTGTTTCCTCATACAAAATGGGCTAAGGCGATTGAAGCGAATGAGTAGAAAGTTTGTAAAGGAGAAAGTTTGTAAAGTAAATCTATCTTCCCTACAAACCTTATAAGTTTATTAACTTTACGAACTCTATGAACGAAACTTTAAATCCCGATAGTGATAATCTTTCCCCTGAAGAGAAGGAAGTAGAGGCCGTTCTACGCCCCCAGCATTTTAATGAATTTGCGGGGCAGGAAAAGGTAACGGAGAACCTTCGCATTTTTGTACAGGCAGCCAAACAAAGGGGAGAAGCGCTCGACCACGTACTACTGCATGGTCCTCCCGGCTTGGGGAAAACCACGCTTGCCAATATTATTGCATCGGAGCTTGAAGTGAACATACGAATAACCTCCGGACCGGTGCTTGAAAAACCTGGCGACTTAGCCGGCTTGCTTACTAACCTCGGTAATTTTGATGTTTTATTTATTGATGAAATTCATCGGCTGAGCCCGGTTGTGGAGGAGTATCTCTATTCTGCCATGGAAGATTACCGCATTGACATTATGCTCGATACGGGCCCCAATGCACGCAGCGTACAATTAAAGCTAAATCCTTTTACACTTATTGGAGCTACTACCCGTTCCGGGCTTCTCACTTCTCCCCTACGAGCCCGTTTCGGAATAAATTTCAGGCTGGATTATTATAATGCCGAGCTTTTGCAAAAGATTGTAGAGCGCTCATCAGGTATTTTAAATATTGCAATCAGTAAGGAGGCTTCCTGGGAAATTGCCCGCCGCAGCAGGGGCACTCCGCGTATTGCAAATGCGCTTCTCCGCCGTGTGCGTGACTTTGCACAGATAAAAGGCGAAGGCAACATTGACCTGAAAGTTACCCAATATGCCCTGAAAGCCCTCAACGTAGATGAAAACGGTTTGGATGAAATGGATAACCGTATTCTCATGGCTATAATAGAAAAATTTAAAGGTGGTCCGGTTGGAATTACTACCATTGCTATTGCAGTAGGTGAACAAGCCGGAACCATCGAGGAAGTATATGAGCCTTTCCTTATACAGGAGGGCTACATGGCCCGTACTCCGCGCGGCAGGGAGGTTACAGACAAGGCATACAAGCACCTGAAAAAGATTCCTCATTTAGGAACAAACAGGTTGTTTTGATGAATTAGAAGCAGGGGGTTGAGAGTGGAAAATAAAACCCATGATCAAGAAAAATCTGTAAATTTGAAATGTAAATGAACTATTTAACCGGGCATATTAACGAAATAAAACGATTATGTGATAAGCATAATGTAAAATCGCTTTTTGCATTTGGATCAGTAACAACTGAAAAGTTTAGATTGGATAGTGATATAGATTTATTAATTGATATTGATAGCAATGACCCTGTAGATTATACAGATAACTATTTTGCTGTGAAATTTCAATTAGAGAAAATATTGAAAAGACAGATTGACCTTTTAGAACAGAAATCACTGCGAAATCCATACTTAAAAAAACAGATTGACCAAACGAAGGTAAAGGTGTATGGAAGATGAAATAAGAACTTGGCTTACCGATATTAAACAAGCTATTAAAGAAATTGAAGGTTTCCTGCCCGAAAGAAAAGACTTTCTTGAATTTAAAAAGGACATAAAAACAAGGAAAGCAGTAGAAAGAAACATTGAAATAATAGGAGAAGCAGTGAACAGGATTTTAAAGAAACATCCTAAAATTGGAATAACCCATGCAAGGAAAATTATTGATACGAGGAATAGAATTACACATGGGTATGATACGGTTTCCGAGGATATAATCTGGACTATTATCCTGCGCGACCTGCCTCCCCTGAAAAAGGAGATCAATGAATTATTAAGGTAACCTTGTATTGGGGTTACTTCAGTTTTGATTACTCTATGCTAAAATATAACTTTTGTATCTCCCTTTGTGGAATTTCATTCTAATATCATTAAACGAGAATCTAAAAGACTTGGATTTGATTTCTGCGGAATTTCAAAAGCCGCATTTTTAGAAGATGAAGCAGCCCATTTTGAAAAGTGGCTGCAACAGGGCATGAACGGCAAGATGGGCTACATGGAAAACCATTTCGACAAGCGCCTTGATCCGCGTTTATTGGTTGATGGGGCTAAATCGGTAATATCGCTCATGATGAATTATTATCCTGATGAGAAACAAAATAGCGATGCTCCAAAAATTTCTAAATATGCTTATGGAAAAGATTATCACTTTGTAATTAAGGATAAACTGAAAGAGTTGTTGCAGGTGATGAATGAACAGATAGGAGAAATAAGCGGCAGGGCTTTTGTAGACTCTGCACCCGTTCTTGAGCGGGCATGGGCAGCCAAAAGTGGCATAGGCTGGATTGGGAAGAATGCGCAGTTGTTACGTCCGCAAAAAGGCTCTTTCTTTTTTCTTGCTGAATTGATTGTAGATATAGAACTTGATGCAGATGCTCCTATAAAAGATTATTGCGGAACCTGTACACGCTGCATGGATGCCTGCCCCACACAGGCAATACTTGGTCCCAAAATAGTAGACGGTAGTAAATGTATTTCCTATTTCACCATAGAATTAAAAGAAGCTATGCCTGTTGAAATGAAGGATAAATTGGACGGGTGGATGTTTGGCTGTGATGTTTGTCAGGATGTTTGTCCGTGGAATAGCTTTTCACACCCGCATGCTATCGATGAAATGCAGCCCAAGCCTGCTATTATGAACATGACAAGAAAAGATTGGGAAGAAATTACCGAAGAGGTTTTCAAAAACACTTTTCACGACTCGCCATTGCAGAGAGCCGGGTACAAAGGAATAAAAAGGAACCTGGGTTACCTCTAGGTTTTAGTTACATGCCTGAAGGCATCGACTATTACATCTTTATATATGTGACCAAAGTTGGCCAAACACCAAACTTTCAAAAGCATTTTTTCATCGGGCTTCAGCCATCTTAACGTTTTGACTAATTCTTTATAGAACAAAGCCCTGTCAAAACTAACCTTTTCCAGGATTTTTTTACTCATTTCAAACATACACAACAGTAATTGAAGCACTAAAGTAGTAACTTTTTACTACTTATCCAAATATTCAATGTTATTTTTTTCAACGCACAGTGTGGAAAAGTCTATGAAAAAGTAATTCATCAGAATATCAGCAGGAAAAAATCGAAAAGGAGAAAAATATAGTTATCAACAGCTATGCTTTTTTGTTTGAAAATGGGAAAGTATGGTAGATTACCAACCACTTGCAAGCACATCGGCGATGTGCATGGTTTTTATATTCAGGTTTTGCTTTTTGATATATGACTCCATATGCAACAGGCACGAAAGGTCAGTGGATATTAGGTATTGGGCGCCTGTTTCCATCGCATTTTTTACTTTGTCAGAATCCATACCGACGGCAATAGGTTCGAACTTGGCAGAAAATGTGCCTCCAAATCCACAACATGATTCCGTGTCTTTCATTTCTTTTAATTCCAACTTGCGCACCTTGCTAAGCAATGTACGCGGCTCTTGCTTTATAGAACATTCCCGCAAAGCAGCACAGGAATCATGATAGGTTGCAACGCCTTCCAGCGTGGCTCCTATATCCGATACCTTCAATACATTAACCAGGAAATCGGTGAATTCATGAATATTTTTTGCAAGCTGCTTGTATTCGTTATGCAAGGCTGAGTTATGAAACATTTCAGGATAATAGTTTTTTATCATCCCCACGCAGGATGCCGAAGGCGAAACAATATACCTGTCCTGCTGAAATTCCTTGATAAACTTTTCACCCACTTTTTTGGCGTCGTCCCAATAGCCGGCATTAAAAGCAGGCTGACCACAGCAGGTCTGTTCCGGATTGTAATTCACATCACAGCCTACACGCTCCAATACCTTAATCATGTTAAAGCCGGTTTGCGGATAGAGTTGGTCAACAAAACAGGGAATAAATATATCTACTATCATACTGAATGCAAAAGTATGAATGTGCGATTGTAATTGAGAACAGGAGCACGAAAAGTTTTAAACAGGTAATAATATCCTACTGTATTATTTTGTAAAATACTTCCTATAGAATAGAGATTGCTTCGTTCCTCGCAATGACGTATTGCCGCTCTGTATGCTACTCCTGAAAGCCCTAACGTCATTGCGAGGAACGAAGCAATCTCAATAAGCTCAAATATTTTCGGAGAGAAAAGTATTAACCACATTAAAAAATTCCACCGGTTTATCTGCATGAACCCAATGCCCTGCTTCGGGAATAGTTACAATTTTTGCATTGGAGAACATAGCATTTATCAGCTTACTGTCAGTACTTGAAATATGTTCTGACTTGGCTCCCATCATAAATAAAGCCGGCATTTGCAAAGGATTTGAGGGTATGGGCGTAGCTTCTCCAACAAGCGGTGTAAAGTCTTTTAAAGTTTGAAGATTAAATCTCCAAGCCAATCGCTGATTATCGTCCCAATAAAGATTTTTGAGAAGAAACTGCAATATCCCTGCATCTTTAATATCTACTGATAAAATATCTTCCACCTCTTTGCGAGTCTTTACCTCATTAAGATTAACTTTCTCCAATGTGTCAATGATGTCCTTATTGGCTGGATATTCTTTAGGGCTTATATCCACTACCACCATCCTTTCTACTTTTTCAGGATGCTGCAACGCAAAGAGCATAACTGTTTTTCCTCCCATAGAATGTCCTATGAGCATTACTTTTTCAAGGCTTTCATCGTGCATTAACTCCACCAGGTCTTCACTCATCAAATCATAATTATGCTCAGGGCTATGCGGTGAGCGGCCATGATTGCGCTGGTCTATTAAATAAACGGTGAAGTTTTCCGCAAGCTGTTTTCCCAATGTTTGCCAGTTATCGGATGAACCCAATAATCCGTGAAGTATAAACAAGGGTTTACCGTTGCCAAGCTTACGAAATGAGAGTTTCATTGTTTTTAATTTGATGATTATATCTCCAATCGTATTTCATTAATCAAAACTACGAAATTATTGAATCGCCAAACTACTGTAATTGTCTCAAATATAATTGCACTGTATTTTCAAGTCCTAAATAAAGTGCATCGGATATTAGTGCATGCCCGATGGAAACCTCCGCAAGATGAGGAATATTTTTGTGGAAATATGCGAGGTTATCCAAATTCAAATCGTGTCCTGCATTTATTCCGAGGCCCAGATCATGCGCCCTGAGAGCAGCTTTGCGATAAGGTTCTATTGCTTTTTGAGAAGATGAGGAATAATTTTTCGCATACGCTTCAGTATATAGTTCTATCCTGTCAGTACCTGTTTTAGCGGCTCCATCCATAAGCTTCAAATCGGTATCAATAAATATGGAAGCACGTATTCCAGACTTATGTAAAGTAGAAATAATTTCTTTCAGAAAATCTTTATGTTTGATAGTATCCCATCCTGCATTGGAGGTAAGGGCATCCGGCGGATCAGGAACCAAAGTGACCTGTGCAGGTTTTACTTCAGTTACCATTTGCATAAACTTGTCATTGGGATAACCTTCAATGTTAAATTCTACATCGAGTAAAGGTTTCAGAGTATACGCATCTTTGTATCGGATATGCCTTTCATCCGGTCGTGGATGAACGGTGATACCCTGAGCACCGAAACGAACTATATCTAATGCTGCTTTGTTTACATCAGGCAGATTGCCGCCTCGCGAGTTGCGAATGAGCGCTATCTTATTAATATTTACGCTGAGTTTGGTCACAGTGAAAATTTATTTTTTGCCTTTCGCCCCAACCACCAACTCATAAATGCTATCTTTTTGCAAATACTTGTTGGCTATTTCCATAAGTTGGGAGGAGGTAATATCGCTTAATGCTTTTACATAATTTTCGTAATAGGAATAATCCATGTTGTGCAGCCAGATATGCTTGAATCTTTCAGCAAGCGCAAAAGGACCATCCATACTGCGCATGAAATTACCACGCAAATAATTTTTTACTAATTGCAATTCTGCAGCGGGAACAGGCTCAACACATAGTCTGTTGAGCTCTTTATAAATCTCTATAACAGCGGCATCGCATACATCGCTGCCGACTTCACTGCCGATATTGAAATACCCCGCATGTTGCAAAAACACAACCGATGATGAAATTCCATAAGTATATCCCTTGTCTTCCCTGATGTTGCTCATAAGGCGCGAACCAAAGTATCCTCCAAAAATAGTGTTCAGTATTTGGAATGGTATGGCATCGGGATGATTTTTCAGGAACAGAACCCTGCCCATTCGTATGGCAGATTGCACAGAGTCCTTTTTATTGCTGGGAATAAAATTTATTTTTTGGGAGGAGGGGTGTGGTTCCTGTAGGGGCGATTCATGAATCGCCCCTACATTAGTTACACCTTTTCCGAAATAATCTCCGATTTTATTTAGTAATATGTCATTCACCCTACCCGATGCAATGATTGCACAATTTCCGGCAGAATAATATTTTTTATGGAATGCTTCAAGGTTTTCTTTTTTCACTCCGTCAAATTCCTCCAGTCGTGTTCTGTGACCGTAAGGATGAGCATCTCCAAAAAGCAAAGCAGGAAAGTTTTTTGCCGCTACCACTCTTTCTTTTTGTTCATCTACCAAAAACCGTTGCTTGTTATTATGTAAATAAATCTCCAATTCACTTTGAGGGAATGAAGGCTCATTTATTATTTCTTCCAACACAGGAAGAGCTTTGTCCAAGTGCCCACCCAAGGTATAAATAGTTACAGAAGCATAATCCTGCTGCACGGAAGTTTCCAGGAAAGAACCATAATAATCCAATAAGGATGCTATTTCTTCGGCTGTATGTTTTTTGGTGCCTTCTTCGAGCATAGCGTTGGTACTCCCTGCAACCAATGGTACATCCTGTTCGCGCGAACCGGCGCGGAAAATTACTTCTATCTTAATTACATCCTGTGTGCCGGCATTGACATAGTAAACAGGCACTCCATTAGGGAGAGAATAATTTTGCGCATGTATAATGTCAATCTTGCTCTCCAAAGCAAGTTGCGGCATAGTTTTTCTGTCTATTGTTATTTCAGTTGGCATGGGCTTTGGGTTTTGAGCGGTAATATAAAGTAGAACAATTGGATTCTTTGAAGATATTAGAAGACTCATCCAGCATATCTTTTTCTGAAACGCTAAAGAACTTTTCAATTTCTTTGTTGGCATTTTCTGCGCCTCCTAACAATTCGAAAATAGCAAGATTCATAGCTTTATTGAGTATGCTTATCTCAGCAAAGATATGTTGTGATTCTGTTTTATTTTTTGCTTTTTCAAGTTCATCTTTTTTTACTTCGGCGCTTGTAATTTTCTCCATTTCTTTTTGAATAGCTTCATCCGCTTGCTCAAGCGTAACACCATCAAGCAGCTTGCCTGTGATAATAAATATTCCGGGGTCAAGCGATTCGTATGTGAACGCATTTATCTCGCTGAATAACTTTTGATTTTTCACAAGTTCTACATAAAGGCGTGAAGCATTTCCATCTGTAAGAATGTCAGCAAGCAGTTCCATAGCATAGAAACTTTTATCCACACGCTTGCCCATGTGATATACTTTGTATATGGCACTGGCAGGCACATCCCTTTCCAATTCCAGTTTGCGGGCTTGCGTTTGTGGCGGTTCAACCGGAAGGTTCCGTTTAGGCGGATTTCCCATTGGGATTGGCACAAACCATTTTTCGCAAAGTGTTTTCACTTGCTCAACAGTTACGTTTCCGGTAACGCAAAGTATGGCATTATTAGGACAATAAAACTTTTTGAAAAATGCTTTCACATCATCCATCACCGCATATTTGATGTGGTCTATATTTTTACCGATAGTAGGCCATAGGTAAGGATGCACCTTATAAGCCAACTTTGGAATTTCAAGCCAGATATCGCCATAAGGCTGGTTCAAGTAACTTTGCTTGAACTCTTCAATCACTACGTTGCGTTGTACCTCCAGACTTTTTTCAGAAAATGCAAGACTCAACATCCTATCTGATTCAAGCCAGAAAGCCACTTCCAGGTTTACCGCGGGAAGTGTGAGGTAATAATTGGTAATGTCGTTTGTGGTAAAAGCATTATTCTCTCCGCCTGCAATTTGCAAGGCATTATCATAATCGGGAATATTGATAGACCCGCCGAACATCAAATGTTCAAAGAGATGCGCAAAACCAGTCCTTTCAGAATCCTCATCCCGTGCGCCTACATCATATAATATATTCACGCAAGCCATAGGGGTGGATGTATCCCTGTGCACAATTACTTTCAATCCGTTAGCTAAAGTGAATCTTTCGAAATCAATCATAAAATATTTTTCCTTTTATTATTATTTTGCCACAAAGACTCTAAGACACAAAGTATCACAAAGGTTTATTTTTTTGTGTTCCTTAGTGTTTTCGTGACTTGGTGGCATTGTATTTATTTTTCTAATTTTTATTCCGGTATATTATAATTCCCTGTTTCTTTTACTGCTGCATGAAATTCCTCCATTATTTCTTTTACAATTTCATTAACGGGTTGTATTTCTTTTATTGCTGCAGCTATCTGTCCTATTTCCAATTCGCCTTCTTCCATATCTCCTTCAAACATTCCGTGCTTTGCTCTTGCCCGTCCCAACAGTTCTTTCAGTTCCTCCACCGATGCCCCCCGTTCTTCTGCTTCCTGCACTTTTTTATAAAATTCATTTTTCAGAATACGTACAGGCACCAATCTTTTCAGAGTAAGGACGGTATCACCTTCATTTGACTCTATAATTTTTTTCTTGAAGGCAGGATGTAAGGATGCCTCTTCCGATGCTGCAAAACGTGTACCAATCTGCACTCCGTCAGCGCCAAGAGCCATAGCAGCCAGCATTGACCTGCCGCTCGCAATGCCTCCTGCTGCAATGATTGGAATTTTTATTTCTTTTTTTACCAGTGGTATTAGACACATGGTAGTAGTTTCCTCGCGACCATTATGTCCGCCTGCTTCAAAGCCTTCGGCAACAATAGCATCTACTCCCGAATCCTGGGCTTTCATGGCAAATTTAGCGCTGCCTACCACATGAACTACTTTTACTCCATGTTCTTTTAGAAAAGGTGTCCATGTTTTGGGATTGCCTGCTGAAACAAATACAATCTTTATTCCCTCTTCTACAATAATATTCATAACCACATCTATATCGGGATAGAGCAAAGGCACATTCACACCAAAAGGTTTGTCGGTGGCTTTTTTACATTTTTGTATATGCTCCCTAAGCACATCAGGGTACATGCTTGCTGCCCCTATAAGCCCCAGACAACCGCTATTGGAAGCAGCGGACGCCAACTTCCAGCCGCTTGTCCATAACATACCTGCTTGTATGATAGGGTACTTAATATTAAAAAGGCCTGTGATGCGGTTCATGGATTGCGAAGATAGGGGAAAAGTGGGAAGATGAGAAAAGGTATTTTCTACGGCGTTCCCTTGGCAACCGGAATTATTTTCCCATTAAAAAAATTTGCGCCTGTGAGAGCAAAATCCCTGATGTAAGCAGCCATAAGCAGAGGTGTCATTTCCGATTTTTCTCCGGGAAAAGCTTCTTCAAACATTTCGGTTTGCACTGCCCCAAGCATCAGGCAATTTACCGATATGTTCTTATCTTTAAATTCTTCGGCAAGGCTCTCTGTTAAGGTAGCAAGAGCCGCTTTACTTGCGCTGTATGCGCTTAAACCGGGAAACTTCATGCTACCCTGCAAACCACCCATGCTCGATATATTTACAATATGCGTAGGTAGTTTTCCTTTACCCATATATGGCAACAGAGCCTGTAAAAATTCAAACTGTGAAATAACATTTACGCGAAACATATTTTCCACTTCTGCGGCGGTTAAATCTTCCAAAGGTTTGTTTACCAAAGCGCCTGCATTATTCACCAAAATATCAACGGTATTAATATGTGAAAGCACTTGCAGTGTAATATCCCTTTTAAAATCTTTATCACTGAAATCAACTACAGCAGGGTAAACAGTAGCACCACGACATTCCCTTTTCAGTTGTTCCAGCTTGAGCCTGTTGCGCGAAACAGCCACTACTTTATTTTTAGCGTCTGATGCGAAAAGCTTGGCCAGTTCATACCCTATTCCCCTGCTTGCACCTGTAATTATAATGTTCATGAATCAAGTATATTAACAAGTCAAAAGTAAGAGGATTTTACAAACAACGCTATGACATTTTTCCTCTATCATTTCCAAAGCCCTATCTTTGTCATGCCATGATTATTATAAGAAAGTTAACCGGTTCAGATACAAAAATTTATAGGGAGGCTCGACTCTATTGTCTTAAAACCTACCCTGATAAGTTTGGCTCTTTATATGAAGATGAAATAAAAAAAGAAAAGCTCTTTTTTGAAGAATGCCTTGAAAATGCAACTTGTGATTCTTTTGTTTTTGGCGCACTAAATGGGAAAAAATGTATAGGGCTTTGCGGCTTTGTACCTGAAAAAAGGTCACGTACAAAGCATCGGGGAGAAATAATACAAATGTTTGTACATGAAGATTACCGTGGTCAAAAAACAGGAGAGAAACTATTACTGGCAACTATAGCAGATGCCTTTAAGAATCCTGTAATGGAGCAGATAATACTGGGTGTAATGTCTACCAATAAGGCTGCCATGGAGCTCTATACCAAGCTAGGTTTTGTGGAATATGGTTTTATGGAAAATTATTTTAAAACTCCTGGAGGATATATGCATCAAAGTTTTTTAAAACTGACGAGGACTCATGAGTAGCGAAGGCTTTGGTTACTTTCTTGCATTTCTTGCGATGATAGCGGGAGGTTTCTCTATGTTCCCCTTTACAGATGCGGCAAGGAAATGGGGCCCGGTTGCTATTAACCACTTCCGTTTACTATTGGGCTTGCTAGTGTTGAGCATTGTTGTTATGCTATTGGATAAAAAAACACCCATCACCTTATTCACTACTCCTTCGGCAACAGAGTACCTCTATTTATCTCTTTCGGGAGTTATAGGACTTGTGATAGGTGATTATTTCGGGTTTCATTCTATGGCAATACTTGGAGCAAAGCGTGCCAGCATATTCTATACCCTTGCTCCCGGAACCGCTTTAGCCTTCAGTTTTGTGCTGATAGGAGAGAGTATTGATTCTATTGGACTAATAGGCATGGCTATCAGCATTGCCGGCATGATTTGGTTTACGCAGGCAACAGATACTAAGGAAATTGAAGAGCATGTGGTACATGAATATGGAAAAATCAGTAAAGGAATCTTTTTTGGAGTGCTGGCAGGTATTTGCCAAGGCTTGCACATGACATTGGCTAAAAAAGCTATTACGGATGAATCGGCGTTAATTTCACCCGTTCATGCCACATGGATAAGGTTATTGGGCTCCACAGTTGCTTATTTTACATTCACTATTGTTACCGGCAATTTCCGGAAAAATGTAATTACACCTATAATGAAAGAACAAGGCACTATTATAAAAGCCTCTCTTGCCAGTATTTTAGGGATGGTACTGTCTATTGTGTTAGTGATGTGGAGTCTTACATTATGTAAAGTTGCCATAGCCCAAACCATTATTTCACTAGAACCTATTTTGATATTACCTACGGCGTATTTTTTATACGGAGAGAAAATAACTCTAAAAACTTTTATTGCCGCTATAATATCCATTTTAGGAGTTTATGTACTTATATGGAGAGATGAAATAATTGCCATGCTTGGCCTTCATATACATTAATCTACATGAACAGTTCCCATATTAGTTTTATAGTTCCTTTTCTTGCCATGCTGGCACAGGGGCTATCCACATTTCCTTTTACCGATTCATCCAGGAAGTGGGGGCCTGTTGCCATCAATCATTTCAGGTTGCTGACCGGATTTATCGCATTGACTATTTTGGTTATGTTAATAGATAAGAAATCGCCCGTCACACTATTCACTTCTCCTACCTCGGCAGAATATCTTTATTTGTTCGCATCAGGAATTATGGGACTTGTAATAGGCGATTATTTCGATTTCCATGCTATGGCCATATTGGGGGCAAAGCGTTCCAGCATATTTTACACTGTTGCTCCGGGGGCTGCCCTGGGATTTAGTTTTGTATTACTCGGTGAAAGTATTGATTTCGTAGGGATTATTGGTGTATTTATCAGTATTGCCGGAATGATTTGGTTTACACAGGCAAGCGATACCAAAGAAATTGAAATGCACCAGGTACATGAATATGGGAAAATAAGCAAGGGGGTTTTATTTGGAGTGCTGGCAGGCCTTTGCCAGGGGCTGCATACAACCCTTGCTAAAAAAGCCATTACCGGGGAGCCGGGCTTACTTTCTCCTATGCATGCAACATGGGTAAGATTATTAGGCGCAACAGTCACCTACTTTACATTCACCTTTATCACCGGTAGGTTTCGCCAAAATGTAATTATGCCTATTCAGAAAGAAAAATCTACCATTCCCAAGGCCATATTAGCCAGTATTTTTGGAATGACGCTATCTATTGTATTAGTGATGTGGGGACTTACTTTATGCAAAGTAGTAGTGGTACAAACCATCATGTCTATAAAGCCGCTTGTAATAATGCCTATGGCATATGTTTTATATAAAGAAAAAATGACCATGAAGACTTTTATTGCCGGAGTAGTTACCATTTTTGGAGTATATGTCCTTATCTGGAGAAATGATATAACCTCCATTTTGAGTTTACATTTGCATTAATCCTTAATTTTACATTTTAATACTAATCTGAAAATGCCTTTAAAAAGAGATTTGCTGAAAGATAAACTATTTGACCCCAAGGCTTTCAATACAGTTTTCATCAATATTGCAGATGAGAACAAAGCCAAAAAGGAACAGATGGATATTTTAATAGAGCTGATTTGCGACGAGCGTCATAAATCAGACCGGAACCAGGTACTTGCCTTGCTGAAGGGAGAGCCCCAGGCGGCAGACTTGCTTATGACTGCCATTAGTGAAGCAAGCCCCGAAAACAAAAGAAAACTTTTAATAGCCTGCTGGGAAGCTGATCTTGACTGTACGCCCCGGATTGATATGTTTGCAGAAATTGTAATGAAAGATGATTTCCCGGTTGCTATGGAAGCCCTTACATCTATAGAAAATATGCATGGACATATTACAACGGAGCATGCCGAAAAATTATTAAATCAAATTATGGAAGTATATCCCGCCCAGGTTGATAGTCCCAAAGGCCACCTGCTGGCCGACCTTATTGAATTACTCCGAAAATGGCAATAAAACTCAAAAGCAGCAAAACCTATTTACCATTTTTTGGGGTAGCCTTTTTGCTTATACTAGCAGGGTTTTATTCATGCACCAGTATCAAAAAAAACAGCGACCCTAAGAAAAAGCTTGTTGCAAGGGTCTTTGATACCTACCTTTATTTATCGGATATACAAGGAATTGTTCCAAAAGGCACCAAGCCGGCAGACAGCCTTAAAACGCTGAATGAATATATTACCCAATGGATGCAGCAACAGGTGATAGTTCACCAGGCGCTAAATAATTTAGGACCCGACCAAATTGATTTTTCAAGACAAATAGAGGATTATAAAAATTCACTTATTATTTATGAATATGAAAAAGAACTGATAGCGGAAAAATTAGATACTGCCGTTACCGAACAGGAAATAGAGGATTACTACAATCAAAATAAAAAAGATTTCCAGTTGAAGAATGACATTGTACGGATTATATATGTGAAGGTGCCCAAAAAAGCGCCCACCCAGGAAAAGCTGAAAGGATGGATAAATTCAACCGACATAAAAGACAAAGAGAAACTGGCAGCCTATTGCTACCAAAATGCCACGAATTACTTTTTAGATGACAATGTATGGCTGATGTTTGATGATGTGCTGAAAGAAATTCCTATACAGACATACAACCAGGATATTTTTTTACAAAACAACAACAATCATATTGTGCAGATTGCCGATACCGATAACATTTATTATCTCGGCATTAAAGGATACATGATAAAAAACAGCGCCTCGCCCCTTTCATTTGAAAAAGAAAATATTAAAAAGATAGTACTTAACAAACGTAAAATGGAACTGGTGGAAAAAATGAAACTGAACCTATACGAGCAGGCGCAGGTGCATAATGATGTGGAACTGTATAAATAACCAGACTATGATTTATATCCCTAACCCAACCTTCCCCAATAGGGGAAGGCATATTTTTCTGCTTATCTACGATCATTGTAAATGAAATTCTTGCTTTATTTTTCTTTAAAATGCTGAATAATAATATATTACATGTTTTTGCTCCCTGTAAATAACAGGCTTTAAAAAAATAGAGCGTTAAAAAAGCGTCTAAAATTATTCGTCCGGGGGAATTAGTTTGTAACAAGTTATGTGATGTCATTTTGTTTTTCATACCACAAAGATAAAGTACAAAAAAGTGCTTTTCGAAAAAGTCAATGACTAAGGAAATGAAAAGTGAAGGAAGAATGAATGGCTAAGCTTCAAAGGTCAAATAGTACAGAGCAAAAGTGAGGGACGGGTTTGATGTCAAAAATAACTGAAGCACTGATTAACCAGGTTTTTGGGATGGAAGGAAATAATAATTCCTGCAAAAGAATACCAATCATCCTTGTCGTTTCCTCTTTCTGTGCCGGCTAAAGACGATGAAGAAAGATTGCTTCTGTTCGACATGGCAAGGGCCATCGCAGCATTGGGCCCTTGTTGTGCAGCCAATTGGGAAGCATTGGGATAAACCCCGTTAACATCATCCAAATAACCGGTAAATGTTCTGCGCATACCCCATTCTACGGAGAGACAGACTTTTTTAAAGAGCGATACTTTTATCCCAATTCCAAATGGTATGGCAGGTTGAATGAGATGATAGGGAGCATTGGAATTAAATTGCGTACCCTGTCCTTCGGTATGCAGGGGCTGTAATTCAACCCATTGCCCGTTAACTTCTCCCTGGGGATTCATCCTGAAAAAACCAAATCCTCCGAAAATATAAGGGCTGAAGCTCTCCTTGGGGTTATTTATTTCATACTCGAAAAAGTTAAATTCAAATTGGCCTGAAAGCTCATCTATGGGCGATTTGAAATTAAGATTACGTTCCTGCTGGAAGGCAGAAGATGAGCGGTTATCAAAAGCCTCTACGCTTCCTACAAGCGCATTAAGCCGCGCTGAAAAACGATTATTAATATTATATCGGTATATTACTCCTCCCGCGGGACGTAAGAACTTAAAGAAACCGGCGGGGTTCAAGTCCCCTAAATAAAAGGAACATCCTCCAAATATTCCAATCTCAGAGCTTTTTTGAGCAAATGAAGGGAAAGACCACATAAACAAGGCTATTAAAACAAGAATTGGTCTTTTCATTTTGATTATCAATGGTAATATTGATTTAAAAATTACCCTTCAAGTTCCAAAAGTATTAAATTCTTCACTCCTTTAGTTTGATTTTATAACGCAAAAGCATCTATTCGGCAAATAATGTATATCTTTGCACCGGATTTTGCGATTAAGATAAGGTACTCTCATTAATAAAGTATATTCAAGGAGGGCTCAAGCGGACCTCCTTTGTTGTTTATATAACTCGCTTGGAATAAAAAAATTGTAAGATTTAAAAAAAATAGTCATGGCAAAGACAGCAAAAAACATAGCTGAACAAAAGGAAATCACCCACCTTAACATTATTGAGTCATTCTCTGAATTTAAAGAAATTAAGAGTATTGACAAAGCAACCCTCATGAACGTAATTGAGGATGTGTTTAAAGCTATGCTCCGCAAACGGTTTGAGACAGATGAAAACTTCGATATTATTGTCAACCCCGATAAAGGCGATGTGGAAATATGGAGAAACCGGGTTATCGTGGAAGATGACAAGATTGAAAACCCTAATACGCAGATAGCCTATTCGGAAGCTATTAAAATAGAGCCTGACTTCCAGGTTGGCGAAGATGTTTCGGAGCCTGTAAACTTTATGGACTTCAGCCGCAGAGCAATACTTGCAGTAAGGCAAAACCTGAGCTCCCGGATTTCACAATTGGAAAAAGAATCGCTTTTCCAAAAATATAAAGACAAAGAAGGAGATATAATAAGCGGAGAAGTATACCAGATTTGGAAAAAAGAAATATTGGTTATGGACGATGAGGGCAATGAACTTATATTGCCCCGCACAGAACAAATTCCATCTGATTTCTTTAAAAAAGGAGATACCATACGCGCTGTAATTCTTTCGGTTGAAATGAACGGAACCAATCCTGTAATTACATTATCACGCACTTCGCCTTCCTTCCTTGAACGACTGTTTGAAATGGAAGTACCCGAAATATTTGACGGGCTTATAACCATCAAGAAAATAGTGCGTGAACCGGGCGAAAGAGCTAAGGTCGCAGTAGAATCATATGATGACCGTATTGACCCTGTTGGCGCATGCGTTGGCGTAAAAGGCTCGCGTATTCATGGCATAGTAAGGGAATTGAAAAATGAAAATATTGATGTTATCAATTTCACCGGCAACCCAACCCTGTTTATTACCCGTGCCCTTAATCCGGCTAAAATTACGAGCATAAAAATTGATGAAGCTACTAAACATGCCGATGTATATCTGAAACCTGACCAAGTGTCGCTTGCTATTGGCAAGGGAGGCCACAACATACGTTTAGCGGCAAGGCTCACAGGTTATGAAATTGATGTTTACAGGGATGCTGAGAACTATACTGAAGACGTTCCGCTGGATGAATTCGGAGATGAAATAGAAGGATGGATACTGGACGCGCTGAAGAGCATAGGCTGCGATACGGCAAAAAGTGTATTGGAACTAAGCGTTGAAGATCTTGCCAACAGAACAGATCTGGAGGAAGAAACTATTAAAGAGGTTAAGAGTATTTTACAAAAAGAATTTGAATCATAAACGGCTGATAGCCGGTAGCATATAGCTATTGGCTAAAAGCCATTGAATTATATGGCAGCAGAAGGCGTACATAGGTTAAGTAAGGTGGCAAGGGAACTCAACGTGAGCGTGGGTACGCTTAGCGATTTCCTGAATGCGAATGGATTTAAAGTAGAGTCTAACCCAAATGCAAAACTAACCGATGCCCAGTATGCTATTGTAAGAAAAGAATACGAAGGCGAAAAGAAGATAAAAGATGAGGCTGTATTAATACAGAAAGAAAAGGAATCCATTTTCGCTGAAGAGGAAGCTGCAAAAAAGCCGGTGCCGGTGGTAGAAGCGCCTGCAAAAGTTCAGCCGCCTGCACCTGAACCTGTGCAAAGAGAAAAGGTAAAACTGGAAGGACTAAAAGTTACCGGCAAAATAGAATTGCCCGAGCCTCCTAAAAAAGCGAAAACTGCAAAAGAGAAAGAAAAGGAAAAAGAACCTGAGGAAGTAAAACAGTCTCCTGCAAAGACAAAGAAAGACGCACCTAAAAAAGCGGAAGAAGAGAAACCGGTGGTACAAGCGCCTGCAAAAGTTCAGCCGCCTGCACCTGAGAGGCCCAAGGAAGATTTTGTTCCAACTAAGTTCAGCAAGCTGGAAGGACCTACTATAATAGGTAAAATAGAATTGCCCCAAAAGCCTGTTGCTTCTTCCAACAGCGAATCAGCACCGCAAAAAGGCGCAGCCGGGAAGAAAAGGAAAAGAATATTTAAAAAAGAATATAGCCGGGAAGATATTAACCAGGCATCGAAGCCATCTTCTCCTAATAAACCTGCAGGATCGAGGGCACGCGAACAACGTCCTGAACTTACCGATGAGGAAATACAAAACCAAATTAAGGAAACCCTTGCCCGCCTGAGTGGCTCCGGTAAGTCGAAAGCTGCAAAATATCGCCGCATGAAACGCGAAATGATAAGCGAAAAAATGCAGCAGGAAGCGGAAAAGATTGAAGCGGACAAACAGGTTATTCAAGTTACTGAATTTGTTTCTGCCAATGAGTTGGCAAAGATGATGAATGTGCCTATACAGGACGTTATTTCAACTTGTATGAGTCTTGGGCTTTTTGTTTCCATCAACCAAAGGCTTGATGCTGAAACTATCTCTATAGTTGCAGAAGAATTTGGGCACAAAGTAGAATTTGTAAGCATAGATGTACAGGAAGCAGTTAAAATTGAAGAAGACAGGGAAGAAAATATGATACCCCGTTCCCCTATTGTTACAGTTATGGGGCACGTTGATCATGGTAAAACATCCTTACTCGACTATATACGTAAAACTAATGTTATTGCCGGCGAAGCAGGTGGAATAACACAGCACATAGGCGCTTATAATGTTACACTTGAGAACGGTAAAAAAATTACTTTTCTGGATACTCCCGGCCACGAAGCGTTTACCGCCATGCGTGCAAGGGGAGCCCAGGCAACGGACATCGCTATTATTGTGGTTGCTGCAGATGACGGCGTGATGCCTCAAACCACCGAAGCTATTAACCATGCACAGGCTGCGGGAGTACCTATGATTTTTGCCATCAATAAAATGGATAAACCGGGCGCTAATCCCAATAAAATAAAAGAAATGCTTGCCAATATGAACATATTGGTGGAAGACTGGGGAGGCAAATACCAGGTGGAAGAAATATCGGCTAAGAAGGGGACGAACGTAAATGAGTTACTTGAAAAGGTTTTGTTGGAAGCTGAACTGCTCGAATTGAAAGCCGACCCGGATAAAAAAGCACATGGTATAGTTATCGAATCGGCATTGGACCGCGGAAAAGGATATGTAGCAACCGTGCTTGTAGAAGGTGGTACCCTGCACGTAGGAGATATAATAGTAGCAGGCTGTTTCAGCGGAAAACTGAAAGCCATGCACAATGAAAGAACAGTTCCGATTGAGGCTGCAACCCCTGCGATGCCAGCTCTCATTTTAGGACTTGACGGAGCCCCGCAGGCGGGTGACCAATTTCATGTAGTGGAAACGGAACAGGAAGCACGCGAAATTGCCAACAAGCGTTTGCAACTGCAACGCGAGCAAGGCTTGAAAACACGCAAACACATTACCCTTGACGAAATTGGAAGACGACTGGCAATTGGCGACTTTAAAGAACTCAATGTTATTGTAAAAGGTGACTTTGATGGCTCTATAGAAGCGCTGTCCGATTCATTGCTGAAACTTTCAAATCCTAAAATACAAGTTAATATTGTACACAAAGGCGTAGGACAAATTACCGAATCGGATGTCTTGCTTGCCTCGGCATCCAATGCTATTATATTGGGATTCCAGGTACGTCCATCGCAAAATGCGCGTAAAATAGCCGAACAGGAACAGATTGATATACGCCTCTACTCTATTATATACGACGCCATTAACGAGGTTAAAACCGCTATGGAGGGTATGTTAAGCCCTGAGGTGCAGGAAAAAATTACTTGTAATCTTGAAGTGCGCGAGGTATTTAATGTAACTAAAGTAGGTACTGTGGCAGGTTGTATGGTGCTTACCGGAAAGATTTCCCGTAATTCAAGGGTTCGTGTAATACATGACGGTATTGTGGTTCATACAGGAGATTTGGGCTCCCTCAAACGTTTCAAAGAAGATGTTAAGGAAGTTCCTTCAGGCTATGAATGTGGTCTTAATATATCAGGCTTTAACGACATTAAAGTAGGCGATATTATTGAAGGCTATGAACAAGTGGAAGTGAAAGCGAAACTTTAACTTTAGCTGATGGCCGATAGCTACTAGCTGATGGCTATGTTTGAATAATGAATTTAACTGAACAATTTCTTTCTGTACGGAACACTATCCAACAGGGAGTGGAACTCGTGGTTGTATCCAAAAAGCAGTCTGTTGAAAAAATAAAGACTATTTACGACACCGGTTGCCGTAGCTTCGGAGAAAACAAGGTGATGGAGCTAATGGAGAAGAAAGAGTTGCTACCGACTGATATACAATGGCATTTAATAGGCCACCTGCAAACAAACAAGGTAAAATATATAGCTCCTTTCATTCATTTAATACAGTCGTTGGACAGCATAAAGCTTGCCGGAGAGATTGATAAACAGGCAAAAAAATGTGACAGGATTATAGATTGCCTGCTTGAGATATATATTGCCTCGGAAGAAACCAAATTCGGGTTTAGCTTTGAGGAAGCGGAAGATTTTCTGAATAATAAACTATCCGGCTTCCCTAATATTCGTATAAAGGGGCTTATGGGGATGGCAACCAATACGGCAAATACAGAGCAGGTAAGGCGAGAATTCAAGTCACTGACTGATTTCTACAGGAGATATGAAAAGGCTTTAACCCTCAGCCACCTGTCCATGGGTATGACCAACGATTACAAAATAGCCATGGAAGAAGGCAGCAATATGATAAGGGTGGGGAGTGCAATATTCAATGAGCAATAAAGTCTTTAAGCCATTTGACCGCTCCAATAATAATAATTTTTATCTTTGCGCTCCTTTTTAAGGTACGCTCTTAATTGTCCGATGGTGTAACTGGCAACACGTCTCCCTTTGGAGGAGAAGAGTCCTGGTTCGAGCCCAGGTCGGACAACTTTTGAGATAGACCCAGGCTAAAACAGTATGCCTGTTTTTTCTTTCCGCATTTCTGAATCGGTCCATTAACCCATTAGTAGTTATTACGCCTTTAGTTATTGGCACAATTCCATTTTAAGAGAATGCAGATTTTAGGCCGGTGCTTCTTTTTCATTTCGTCCGGAATAGCTCACTTTTTCATAAATTGCTTTACTCTTTTCGGTATAAAATAGTTTGGGTGAAATAACAATGGAATACTATAGAATAACAACAGGAAATACTATAAAATAACAAGAAACCACCGGGTAAATATTTTGGCTCAAGTCTAAACAATGACTGATATATTTTGTAAGTGGCTGATAGTAAGCATATACATAACCTGAAGATTTTCAGGTATTTCCTTGGTTATTTGAGATAGTTGTCATATCTTTGCATCGTTATAACAAACTGAAGAATAGATGGATAAGAACAACAAAGATTTAAGGAAACTAAAAGGCAAATTAGGGAAATTATCGGTTAAAGAAAAGAAAGATTTAATTACATATTTAAAGAACTCTTATAGTGTATTTGAGGGCGAAAGAACGGATGTTAAAAAATGTCCACACTGCAATTCCAATAAAATCGTAAAAAACGGAACACGGAAAAACGGGCATCACAAATATATCTGCAAGGACTGCAAGAAAAATTTTACATTCAGGACTGGAACGGTAATTAGCTCCGTTCAAAAACTTGGAGCATGGAATGCATTTGTTGAAGATTTTATGAGTTTGCACTTTTCCTCACTCAGCGAATTAACAAAACGACTAAAAATATCCAGACAAACTGCTTTTAATTGGAGGCACAAACTTTTAAATGCGCTTGAAAATAATCAAATAAAGTTTTCCAGTGAAATTGTTGAGTATGACGATGTATTTATGCTACTTTCACGAAAAGGCAGACAAAATATGGATATAAGCAAAGAAAGCTGGTATAGAAAATGGAGAAGACACCAAGTTGGCGAATCAAAATATAATACCAAGATATTTGTTGCATACGGTAGAACGAGTAAACAACTTGACTTAACACTTGCCACCATGGGCAAGGTTACCAAAAAGAGTTTGGAAAAATATTTCACAAAAGATAAATTTGATAATGTAACTGTGCATTCAGACCGCCATCCGTCCTATATGGCCTTTTTTGACGATGCCAACGTTCAGCATCACTCATTTAAAGCATCATCTACGCATGTCAATTGGACAAATAAAGATGTGCACGTACAAAGTTTAAACGCTCATGTAAACGGATTAAAAGAGTTTACTAACGGCTATCTCAAGGGTGTAAGTACAAAGTATATAAACTCATATCTCAAATGGTATATGTTTATCCATGAAGTAAAACAGTTTTTGAACAGGAAGATAGAATTGGACACAACACTGCAATACAACATTGCAGATACAATATGTGATGAAATTGTAAATGATAAAAAAGGACTTGGTATATATAGGAGAATAGAATGTGCGTATGATGAATTTCTAAAGGAAAATGGCAGAACCAATTTTGGCAAATGCAAAAATCACTACTACGCAAATAAAATGGCTGGGTGATTTTTATATTTCCTTTTTAAAAGAAAGTATTTTGATTTTTGTACGTCCATCCCATTCAAATTTCGCATGTTCTAATATATCTAATCCTAATAACATGTCATATCCTTGAAATACCTTATTTGATATTGCAAAATCAACAGTATCTTTAAACTCCGAACCGTCGG
>Ga0206873_1030_pt1 | contig 45148 bp, 48 predicted proteins | sample Alteio_BWOrgCont_11_FD_152631 | JGI IMG/M metagenome (GOLD analysis project Ga0206873, IMG submission 152631) | Enriched cells from forest soil in Barre Woods Harvard Forest LTER site, Petersham, Massachusetts, United States -... | ecosystem: Environmental > Terrestrial > Soil > Temperate forest >...
CGAACCCACCAGTTTTGATCAGGGCTTGACCCAGCTGAGCTGGCTATTAATTCGATTTATCGTTGTATTGATTACCCTTATTTTCGTAATTAACGGCTTTACCAAAGGCAATTGGTTCGAATCGTTTATGTTTGCCCTGTCGGTTGCCGTGGGATTGACGCCGGAAATGCTACCCATGATTGTGACGACCAACCTGGCCAAAGGAGCGTTGGTGATGTCCAAGAAAAAAGTCATCGTCAAGCGGCTCAATTCTATTCAGAATTTTGGGGCCATGGATATCTTATGCACGGATAAAACCGGGACACTCACGCAAAACCGAATCATCCTTAAAAAAGCGCAGGGCATTCATGGAACGCGCAGTGACAAGGTCATGGAATATGCCTACTTAAACAGCAATTACCAAACCGGTCTGAAAAATATTCTGGATGAAGCGGTGTTGCAGTATGCCCAAGAAATTCAACTTCAGCTGGATGCCGACTACACCAAAGTAGATGAAATTCCGTTTGATTTTGTGCGCCGCCGGATGTCCGTCATTGTGGAAAAAGATCACAACACCCACCTCTTAATCTGTAAAGGCGCAGTAGAGGAAATCTTTAAAGTTTCCAGTCGTGCCGAAGACGTGGATGAGTTAAATCCAGTGGATGCTGCCCTGCAAGATTATTTAAGTGAAGGGACACGCCTCTTAAACGAAGACGGGTTTCGTGTCATTGCAATTGCCTACAAAGAAATTCCGCGCGATAAAACCGAATATTCGGCCGCTGATGAAACCGATTTGATTCTGCTGGGTTATGTGGCGTTTCTCGATCCGCCCAAAGAAACCGCAGCCTCAGCCATCTCTGCGCTCAATCAGCACGGCGTACAGGTTAAAATTCTAACAGGCGATAACGACATCGTTACCCGCAAAGTATGTAAAGATGTTGGCCTGGAAGTCAGCCAAGTGGTGTTAGGGTATCAAATTGAAGACATGTCCGACGATGAGCTGGCCAATATTACCGAATGTACCAATGTCTTTGCCAAACTGACCCCCAAGCACAAAGAACGCATTATCTATGCGCTGCGAAAAAAGGGCCATGTCGTCGGCTTTTTAGGGGACGGCATTAATGATGCCCCTGCCTTGAAAGCAGCCGATGTCGGTATTTCCGTAGATAGCGCCGTGGATATCGCCAAAGAATCCGCCGATATTATCTTGCTGGAGAAAAGTTTATTGGTTCTGGAAGAAGGCGTTCTGGAAGGCCGCAAGGTGTTTGGAAACATCATGAAATACATCCGCATGACGATGAGCTCCAACTTCGGGAACGTCTTTAGCATGGTCGGTGCCAGCGCTATATTACCCTTTTTACCCTTGCTGCCGGTCCAGATTTTGATCCAAAACTTATTGTATGATTTCTCTCAAACCGGTATTCCTTTAGACACGGTCGATGCCGAATACTTGGCCAAACCCCGCAAATGGGAAATGGGACATTTAACCAAATTTATGTTGTGTTTCGGTCCAACCAGTTCTATCTTTGATTACGCCATGTTCGGCGTGATGTGGTTCGTCTTTGGGGCCAATAACATCGCGCATCAATCTTTGTTTCAAACCGGCTGGTTTGTAGAAGGCTTGCTGTCTCAAACCCTCATCATCCACTTGATCCGCACCAGTAAAATCCCGTTCTTTCAAAGCTGGGCCGCTCCTCCGCTGACTTTTTTAACGCTTTTAATTATGGCAGTCGGGATTTATATTCCCTTTTGCCCCTTGGCGCACGTGGTCGGTTTCGTTCCTTTACCGATGCAGTATTTCCCATGGCTCGTAGGGATTCTCCTTGGATACTGCATCCTGACCCAATGCGTCAAACAATGGTTCATCCGCCGGTTTGGGTATCATTCGTAAAGGTTGAACTTTACAGAAGAATATGAAACCATAAGGGAACTGAAAGTTTGAGGTCTACGATGAGCGCAGAAGCATACCCCAATCCGCAGTCTTATGCCCAGCAAAAACTGGCTGAGTTGTCTGCAACTCAAGGGTTGAAGGTCATCAAGAACATAGAAGACCTTTATGCGCCTGACATTTGGCCTGAGGATGATATTGAAGACTTCTTGGCTTGGCTGGAACGGTGTCGGCAGGGTGAAGAATAAAACGTTATAATGAATGCAGCCGTTATTGATACCAATATCGTGTCGTTTATCATTAAAGCAGACACGAGAGCTGCCTTATACAAACACCACATGGAGGACAAGGCTTGGATCCTGTCTTTTATGTCTTTTGCAGAATTGCACCGGTGGGCTATAAAATGGCATTGGAAAACTCCCCGATTAAGTAAGCTGGATCACTATCTCAGTGCAAGTTATACGATTCACTATGCAGATGATGTACTTTGTCGAAAGTGGGCTGAAGTTCGGGAAGAGTGCCGAAAAAAGGGGAGAGCCATTGATACGGATGACGCCTGGATTGCAGCAACCGCCTTGATACTCGACTTACCCCTTGTGACCCACAATTATAAACATTTTGCCCATGTGGAAGGCCTCAAAGTATTATCTGAAGTGGATACCTGACCCAATGCATCAAGCAATGGTTCATCTGCCAGTTTAGATACCATTCTTAAAAAACAGGCTGTAAATTTTTGTAAACGTTATGGGCTAAAAAGGCATTTTGTTTGCTTGCCGGTTGTTATATGGTCATGGTGTGAAGAGAAAAGGAGCTATCCATGTTATCTGTCCTAACCCCTGTGGCTTTTTCTAGTGTCTTTCAAGGTGAGCTGAAACTTTTATCTTCATCAGAATCAAAACAAAATGAAACTGAAACAACTCCAATGAAACTACTTATTCCAAAATCTCACAAACAACCCAGATTCGAACTTGCTAATCGTCTCTTTATGTGGTGTATGGGAGTAGCTTGGGATTACTTGCCTTCTGATGTAGGAATTAAATCCATAGGTACGGAAAGCACAATATATTCAGAAACTGGAGCAAAACTACCTAGTTCAAAAGCCGAATTGTTTACAAAGGGAGTACGATCCAGATTTGAAAAAGCCTTAAGCCAATTGGCAAATGATGCTGATCTTAAAGGGAAATTTTACGGACGTTTATCACCTACTAATGGCAAAACATACCAATTTGCGACAACAGATGAAATGAATGATTTTGCTCAATTCAGAGTAAAGTTGGCAGAAGTACTGTCTATTTTTGAAACTTTAGAAGCGTTAAAGCTGACTCAATATCTTCCAAAAAATGGTAAGTGGGCAACAGTCGCTAATCAATTCATCAAAAAAGATGATAATGTAACAACTAAAAACTTATCAGAGTTTATAAAGCAAATTGATGCGTCAATGAAACCTAGAAAAATACTTCCTAAAAAAGATACGAAAGATCCTGAGAAAGCTGAATGGCTTTCTTAAGTTTTACTTATCAAAAAAAGATTTGGCCGAGAAACCTCCTATACTGAAAGAGTCTAGCGAATGACGATTGGGATCAAACAGGGAGGTTGTCTGTATGCAAATACCTAAGGTTGGAAATCCTTTTCAGGCGAACCAGGCAAATAAAGCCAGTGAAGCCAATTCAGCCGCCGCAAGCCAAGGGGCGCCAGCGCAACAGATGCAGATGGCAGGCAATTTAAATCAGCCCTCTGCTGCTGCAGGATTGGGAAATAAGTTAAATTGCTGTGCTTAATTTAATTTCGGGTTGATGGTTTGGGCGTGACGTTCTTTGCGCGACAATACAGGGATGACACGCGAGCAGGATTTTATTCAAACGATTCAGGGGCTAAACCCTGATGTCGATTTGCGTCACGATACCTTTTGGGATGAAAACACCCGTCAGATTTTCACCACCGATCTGATGATGGAAGGTGTTCATTTTGATTGGCAGTATTTTACACCCTATCAGTTGGGATGCCGGGCAATGGCTGCGAATCTCAGCGATATTGCAGCCACCGGCGGCATTCCCAAATGGGCGCTGGTGGACTTGGCAGTGCCCCCAAATTTTGAATTGGAAAAACTCAAAGAAATATATAAAGGACTCTCTAAAGAGGGGGTTCAAATTATTGGCGGGGATACTTCCCGGGCGGATAAGACTTTTCTGGCCATCACGCTAATTGCAACGTTGCCGGAAGGAGCCACCCCCGGACGACGAACCGGCGCTGAACCAGGCGATGTAGTGGCGATCAGCGGGCCACATGGCCTGAGCCGGGCAGGACTCGAAGCCTTGCAAAAAAACTTGCCGGGGTACGAAACAGCCCGGCAGAAGCATTTGTGTCCCGTTCCTCCCGTAGCGTTGGGGCAGAAAATTGCGAAAAATCTGACTCGCTATGCCATGATGGATAGCAGTGACGGGTTGGCCGACGCGGTGCTTCGACTGGCCGAAGCCAGCCAGGTGAATATTGTGATTGATTCGGCGAAATTGGAAATTCATCCGGAAGTGCAGTATTTGGATTGGGTTCTTTACGGTGGAGAAGATTTTGAACTGATCGTTTGCCTGCCAGCCGACCGGCTCGCAGAGTTTCCGGAATTAACCGCTATTGGTAAAGTCCAGAAAGGCGATGGGCAGGGGTTTATAGATGCGGTTCCCCTTACCTTTGAGAGGACTTTTCAGCATTTATGAGTATCTGGGCTATTTTAGTTGCAGGCGGAAAAAGCGAACGGTTTGGAGGACAAAACAAGCTGCTGGCCAATTTGGCCGGAAAGCCGGTGATTCGATGGAGTTATGACGTGCTGTGTCAAATTCCGGAACTGGCAGGAATTGTTGTGGTGGGGGGTAAACAGTACCAGGCATGCTTGGGTGACTGTCGATGGGCAACCAGTGGCACTACCCGACGAGAATCCGTTTGGCAGGGCTTGCTTCAAGTGCCTTCCGAAGCGGAGATTGTGTTAATTCATGATGCGGCAAGGCCTTTGGTCCAGTTAAAGAATATCCTGGCCGCATTGGCACCGGTACAAAATGGCGAGGCTATAGGAACCTCGTTGGGGATGCCGGTTCGCGACACGATTAAGCAGGTCAAAATCGTTCCATTGGTTAAGGGCGCATGCAATGCGCCCTTAACCTGTTGGGTAGAGGCCACGTTAGAGAGAAGCAACTTATGGGCCACCCACACCCCGCAGGTCTTTAATAAACAGATACTTCTTCAAGCCCATCAAAAGGCGCCCTTAGACAGAATTTTCCCAGACGATGCCAGTTTGGTGGAGCATTTGGGCCAGCCGGTTCTCATGGTTCAGGACTCACCCGGAAATTTAAAAATTACGGTGCCGGAAGATCTCGTGATTGCTCAAGCATTGCTCTCACGTTTCTGAGCAATCCCTTTAACTTGGTACGTTTGACCGGGCTTTTTCGGTATCGGACCTTGAACTCTTCGTCGGTCAGTTGCTGAATTTCCGTCAAATCGGGTCTCAGATTCCAAGGCCGGGGAAGAAAAGCCTCAATAGAGGTTTCCTGGGCAAACTTGATATTCCAGGGGCAGACTTCCTGGCAGATGTCACAGCCAAATATCCAGCCCTGCATATTGTCAGCAATAGGTTGAGGAATCTCCTCACCCTTGTATTCTATGGTCCAGTAGGAAATACAGCGGTTAGCATCTACCACTCCATCTGATACGATAGCATCGGTGGGACAGGCATCGATACATCGTCGGCATTTGCCGCAGAGATCGTCCATGGGATCGGCTGGCGGGGTATCCGGGAAGGTGATATTTAGTAATAATTCCCCTAAAAACACCCAAGAGCCCCTATCCCGAGTGATTAAATTGCTGTGTTTACCCTGCCAACCTAACCCAGCCTTTCGAGCCAGGGCTTTTTCCATAATCGGTGCGCTGTCGGTGAGCGGCTTCCCCTCGATACCAGTATCAAAGGTCTGAAGCCAGGTAAGCAACAATCGAAGCTGCTTTTTCAGCACATCGTGATAATCGTCTCCTTGCGCATAGCGAGCGATTTTGGCCTGGGCATTGTTGGGTAATTCCCCAGGATAGTAATTCATGGCAACACAAAGCACCGTTTTGGTCTCCGGCATCAGCTGTTGTGGAAATTGACGCTTTTCAAACTGATCCGCCATCCATTGCATCTCACCATGAAATCCCTGGGCCAACCAGTTTTTAAGCTGCTCGGCCTCCAATGTCATATCCGGCAGGGTCAGACACCCCAGTTTTTGAAATCCCAGTTCAGAAGCCTTGGCTTGCAGTTCCGGATACGTCGGAAGGTTCATACCAGGCTATATCGAGCATTGCAATATTTGGTCCAAATCCGGCTCAGGGAGAATCAGGCTGGGATCAATAGCCGGAAGACCGTTTTCTTTAAGCAAGGCATCGGCACCGAAGCGGTCTATTAAATGATCGATAAAGAGAATCCCGTTCAAGTGGTCGAGTTCATGCTGAATTGCTCGGCAGAGAAGACTTCCTGGCTCCGGAGTCAAGGTAAAAGTTCGGCCCTTCACGTCTTTGGCGCGAACCGTAAGTTTACTGTAGCGTTTGACGTCGATAAACACGTTTGGAAAGCTCAAGCAGCCTTCCCAACTGATTAGCGCCCCTTCTTTTTTGATGATGACAGGGTTAATAAAGACTAGCTGGGGTTGAGGTTGCTCATCCGTAGAGCAATCCAACACAAAGAGACGCTTGTTTTCGCCCACCTGAGGTGCCGCCAACCCGACGCCCACATGGGCATACATAGTGTCAAACATATCGGCGGCCAACTTCTGGATTTTGGAAGACACCTTGGGGATTTCTTTGGCTGGTGTCCGAAGGATCGGGTCGCCGTACTTTACAATCTGTAAAAGGGCCATGAGAAGACCATCTTTACTGCCATTACCTTTATTATACTCAAGGTGAAACCCTTTTGCACCCCTTCATCTATTGTATTCCCCACAGCCAAGCGTCCTCAGTGTTTCTTGTAAAGATTCTTCCTCTTGATTAAGCAGGGTTTTCTATAGGACAATTACGTATATGATCATAATCAAGGATATGTTTCATGAGACAAGTTGGCCCATCTCCTGATAGTATTTATGCTCCTTTACCGAGAGTAAAAAAGACATGGCACAAAGTGACCGGTAAGAATGGTCAAATTGGTCTAATAAAGGAGAAAGGACGAAGCAGCAGTCAAAGTTTTCCAATCATTGATAAACCTAGAGAAATTCAAGTAGGTAATACCCGCGTTCCAATTCGATATAGAGCCAAGGGCTATTTTATAGACGAGAGCTTAAAAAAAGTTTATTGTTATGACCTCGGACATAGAAGCATTATCGATATTAGCAAAACTCAAGAAGCATCAGGGGTGCGAATGAGACTTGAATATATCCTTAATTTGAATTTACGGAGTCCTTTTCGGTCAAAATCCTAAAAACAAAAGACGGCAAGGGCTTATAGACCCGACCAAATCGCCAGGGTTCGAAGGTAATGCGGTAGAGCCATTCCAGATTCAGGCGACAAAATAAGGCTGGGGCTCGTTTTTTGGTGCCGCTCCAGACATCAAAGCTACCCCCTACGCCGATAAATGCCGTAGGCTGGGTAAAAAAAGGCTTGAATTCTTCGATCCAAAACTCCTGGTTGGGAACACCGAGCGCTACAAAGACGTATTTGGGATGGGTGTCGGCACATTCTTGGGCGATGAGTGCTTTATCTTCAGAAAATCCATGATGCCGATATGAAATAACCAGGCCGGGATATTTTTGTTTGAGGGCAGTTTCTGTGGCTGCGTTCACTTCCGGGGATGCGCCGATGAGGGCAATGGATTCTTGATGGGCTGCGGCATGAGTGATTAAAGCATCGGAAAAATCGATACCCGGGATTCTTCTGACAGGCAGATTTTTTTTATGACGCAGTGCCCAAACCACCCCGGCACCATCGGGTAAGATCAGATCCGCAGACTTCAAGATTTTTTCGAGACGAGAATTTTGCTCACCCGCCATCAGCATTTCCGGGTTAAGCGTTACCACATGCTGGTGATGACCCGAAGCCAGGTTTTGACGCAACGATGCAAGTAGATCCTCTTTGGGATCCAAGGCAACGGGATAGTCTAAAACGAAAGCCTTGTTCATCAGACTTGGGCTAAATTCCGAGACATCTCAACCAGGTTACCCAAACCATTGGACAATGCCGGTTGAAGCGCTTGTTGAATCATATTGAAATTCACCCAGAAATTTGGGCCAATTAACATGCGGCTGTTATCCGGCCAATCGAGTACAACCGGGTCATCGCCCTTGGCCCCCAGAAAGAGTTCTCTTAAGTGGGCAATTTCTTCGAAGCGGGGAAGTTGCTTGAATTTTAAGTTGAGTATTTTAACGGAATCCAGCGGCCTAATGCTTTGCAGCACAATACTGATGCTGTCATCCCCACGTTGCTGCAACTTGCCGGTCAGTATCACTTTTTGGCCTTCAACCAGCAACGATTCAAACTGTGCAATAGCATCGCTGAAAGCGACAAACTCCACACTGCCGGTAAAGTCTTGCAAGTGTCCAATTCGAAGCGGGCGATTCGTCTTGGTTGTCTTTTGCACCATCGCAGTAATCAAGCCGGATAGCACAACCTGAGCACCTTCTGAAAGCTCTGCCAGTTCTTTAACGGAACTGGTGGCCGTCAAGGGCAAAATATCCAGCACGTCATCCAGCGGGTGAGAGCTGACATAAGACCCCAACAACTCTTTTTCAAACTGCTGAATTTCAGTCGAAGGATATTCATCCGGCTCGGAAATGAGCATCAGCTTTTCTTGCATCCCACCAAACAGGCTCACTTGGCCGGTATCTTTACGCTCCTGAAGCCTTGCGGCGTAGCTAAAAAACGTATCGATATTAGAGAAAAGTTGCTTGCGGCTGATCCCGAAAGAGTCCAGCGCACCCACGCGAATCAAGCTTTCCAGGGCACGGCGATTCATGTTTTTTAATTCGGCACGCTCACAAAAATCTTCGAGACAGGCAAACGGCCTACTTGCGATGATCCGTTCGACCACACCAGCCCCCACGTTTTTAACGCTGGCCAACCCGAACCGAATATCGTTTCCGTCCGGCGCAAAATCAGCATCGGATTTATTCACATCCGGCGGCAGCACCTGAATACCCATCTTACGTGCGGTTAAAATATAAAGCTGAATCTTATCGAGATCGCTGCTTACACTGGAAAGCAATGCAGAGAGATATTCCACCGGATAATGCGCTTTCAGATAGGCCGTTTGATACGAGATCATCGCATAGGCTGCCGAGTGAGATCGGTTAAAGCAGTACTTGGCAAATTCCGTCATCGCATCAAACAACTCGCGGGCAATGCGCTCGTCAACGCCTTGAACCTTTGCCCCAGCTAAAAAAGTTTCTTCTTGTTTGGCCATCTCTTCGGCCTTCTTTTTACCCATGGCACGGCGAAGCAAATCGGCTTGCCCCAGCGTGTAGCCCGCCAACTGCTGGGCAATCTGCATGATCTGTTCCTGATACACAATAGTCCCGTAAGTGCTTTTTAAAATCGGTTCTAAAATTGGATGTTGATAGACAACTTTGGAACGCCCATGTTTTCGATTCACAAACTCGGAAACCATCCCGGAATTCAAGGGGCCAGGTCTAAAAAGCGCCCCCAGGGCATTGATATCTTCAAAACAGTTCGGTTTTAAATCCTTCGCTAATGCCTTCATCCCGCTGGATTCCAACTGAAAAACACCGTCGGTTTGTCCGGCGGACAGCATATCAAATACGGCGGGATTATCCAGCGGCAATTTTTCCAGATCAATTTTTTCATCGCGATATTTTTCGATGAGGTGAAGCGTCTTGTCCATAATCGTCAGGTTGCGAAGCCCCAGAAAGTCCATTTTCAATAAGCCCAGTTTAGCGATATCATCCATGGCGTACTGGGTCACCACCTGGCCTTCCTTAGAGAGTTGCAAAGGCACAACCTGACGCAACGGATCTTTGGAAATAACAACACCTGCCGCGTGAATACCGGTATTCGCGCTGATGCCTTCAATTTGAAGCGCCAGATCGACCAGTTCTTTTACTTGTGCATCGGTGGCATACAGTTTGCCCAGTTCCATATCGGGTTGAAGTGCGTCTTGCAGCTTGGTGCCGACCGTGGTCGGAATCATCTTCGCCAGACGATCACTTTCCGCAAACGGAATATCCTTGACGCGTGCCACCGCCTTCAATGCAGCCCGGGCTGCAAATGATCCAAACGTAATAATCTGGGCCACGCGCTCCTGACCATAGCGTTCGGACACGTAGCGAATAATGTCTTCGCGGCGGTCAATACAAAAGTCGATATCGATATCGGGCATGCTGATTCGCTCGGGGTTTAAAAACCGCTCAAACAGAAGGTTATGCTCAATAGGATCAATACTTGTAATCCCCAACGAGTAAGCAACAATACTTCCGGCTGCCGATCCCCGTCCCGGGCCAACCGGAATATCCATCGTACGAGCGGCCTTGATGAAATCCCAGACAATTAAAAAATAAGCCGGAAATCCCATTTGGTTAATCACATCCAACTCGTAACGAATACGATGCTCGATTTCCGAGGTCATCGTGCCGTAGCGTTCATGTGCCGTTTGTTGGACCAGTTTTTCCAAGTAGCTTTCAGACGTTTCCCCCGCCGGCACCGGATAATCCGGCAAGAGCGTCGCGTCCAAATCCAGTTCCAGATTGCATTTATCTGCGATCCCTAAGGTTGTCTCGATCGCTTTTTCCACAATATCAGTGTCCAAATCAAAAGATGCCAGAAGCTCATCCCCGTCTTTGACGTAATACGCATTATTAGGCAGTTGAAACCGGGACGGATCCGAAACCAGCTTGCCGTTTTGCAGACACATTAAGATGTCATGTACCTGCGCATCTTCCGGACGGTTGTAATGGCTGCCATTGGTTGCCACCAGATCCACGCCATACTCCCGAGAAAACTTCACCAGTTCGGCATTGACCCGGCGCTCGCCTTCCATGCCGTGATCCTGAATTTCTAAATACAAATCCTCGCTGAACACATTTTTCAGCCAACCCAGCCTTTCCCGGGCTTCTTCCGGATTATTGCGAAGAATCGGGTTGGCAATCGGCCCGGAAAGCCCACCGGTCAAGCTAATCAGCCCTTCGCTATGATCAGCCAACTGCTCCCAATTTATTCGCGGCTTGTAATAAAACCCTTCCAGCTGGGCTTTGGAGACCAGCTTCACCAAATTTTGATACCCCACACGATCTTTGGCCAATAACACCACATGATTTAAATGCCGCCGACTGACCCGATCAGTAGGATCCCCATCGATAACAAACATCTTGCAACCGATAATCGGCTTGATACCGGCAGATTTGGCCTTCTGGTAAAGCTCAATGGCGCCATACATCACCCCGCTATCAGTAATGGCGACAGCAGGCATGTCTTTTTCTTTCGCCAACTGCACCAGGCTAGGAATACGCGTGGCACTGTCCAGCAAACTATAGCTGGTATACACATGCAGGGGGACATACGGTCTCGGCATAGCCCTATTGTGCCACGAGCGAGTCCCGGATACCAAGGTCTCCAGCGATACTTGGGGTGTAGTTTTTACATTAAAGCAGTAAAGCGTAATATAGAACGCTTTCCAGAAGAATTCATGTTCCAACTTACTGATGAAGAATGGGAAGTTTTGCTATTCCAATTTGGAACATCAAAATTAGACAGTCTGGGCAATACTTCCACAGACCGACATGGCGGAAGACGCACAAATCCATATGTTTTTACTGAACACGGTATCTTAATGCTGGCTAACGTGCTGAATAGCAAGCGAGCCATCAACGTCAGCATAGATATCATTAGAGCCTTTAATCATCTTAGACAGCTGGTCACTGAAAATGAGGATATCCGTAAACGCCTGGATAATCACGACCGGAAAATCAATGTCATTCTAAACACCATTAACCAGATGCTTGCACCACCCAAGCTCCCTAAAAAGCCAGTAGGATTCAGATAAAATTTATCAAATATTACGTTTTGTAACAGATATATCCTATTTACGCAATTTAGATATCCACCTTGTTTTTATTTACTTGTACAAGATGATGTTGATCAAAATAGGAGACATAGGAAATGAGAGTATCAATGCAAACATCCCCCTCTTATACCAACAACAGTGCTTTTCTCGATACTTTATTAGATTTACTGAATTACCGAATCTGGTAGAAACAGACATAGGAAAGGAAAGGAGACTCCCCATGAAACAATCAACCAAATTAAGACCAAACCCCCTAGAGATGCTTTTAAACCAGGCTATTACGCGATCAGAATCCCCTCACTTCTTACCTTATGGCTATACCATGTATTCCGGCGGAATCATGGTTTGGAAAACAAATGGAGGCGGAACTGGTGTAAAACTTCCCCCCAATTCCGATGGCACTCAACCCCCCGTTCTTTTTTTCAATGAAAATGGAGAGCCTTTCATACCCACCCCTTCATCAGATTCCCCTAACGTATAACAGCACCACCTTTGGAGAGACACACATAATGACCGCTCTGCAATAATTTCAGAGCGGTCATTTCACTGATAGAATGCCTGTGGACGCATACCCACTTGTTTAAATTGAACCGCTCTGGTTGGGTTGGTCAAGTGAGTGGCCGAGTTGTTTTTAGCCGTTAAAAAGGCCATCGGGTGAGGTTTTGGAACCTCACCCGATGGGGACACTGATGCCTTGTTTTGCAACATAAATTTTTCAAAACGGGTCCGCATGGCCATCTCTTTGTTATGACGGCGGTTAGTGAAATAAATGTTGAGAAGTTGTGGAGTCACACCCATCATAAAGGTGCTAATTAAAAGACCGGTGCCATATTGAATTGTTTTGAGATGGTCCAATTTGGAACGCAAGGAACCGGTAAAATGCTGGGCAATATCGGTATAAGAAGGCGAGTTGGTGAAAGGTTTAGCAACCGTCCCTGCTTTTTGAAGCACCTGGTTAAAGGAGTTTGTAAATAAACGACGAACCAATTTACCAAAGCAGAAGAACCAAATAGTGGAGTTGGCAAACTTCAGCATCCACTCACAGCTTTCATTTCTTCCACGCGAGGCATACAACCAACCCACATAGGCTGGGGCAGACCAGAATAAAAAGGCGGGTAGACCACCAATTTGGTTGGCTTTTGAACCTTGTAAATCAAAGGTTTGGGTAATCCATTTCATGACCGGTGAGAGTTGTTTCAGACTGGTGTGACGGGCCCATAATCCAATACCGACCGCAGCGGCAAGCGCCAAACCCACACCTGCAACGTTAATGCCAATAAACCGATTCATCTGGCGATGAAGTTCAGCTTCGTAAGAACGTTTTGCGTTTTGATTTTTATCCAGTCCAATCAGGTTGTCAAAACTGGATACCTTGTGTTTCTTCAGGGTAATCCAATTTCTTAAAGAGGGGTTCGCCCCCGGCATAGCCGCAAAGGGCATCATAAACGCCAAAGCAGAAGCCAACCGAGCCAATTGAACCTGAGGGGTGAGCTTCCCCGCAACAGCAGACACTTCGCGGTTCAGGGTTTGCAAGGGCACGCCGGAAATTTTTTGAGCCAACCAATGCGCAGCAGGGGCAATTGCCAAAGTTCCAAAAATTGTGGCAGAGGTATTGGTCATCTCGGATACGGCCGTATCCAAGCGCTCTTTCCAAGTACGTCCCAAAGTGATTCTTGGAACATTTAAGCCTAAAATATCGATAAAAAGCAGATCAGCAATCGGGTTAGCTTCCAGAGCTCTGAAAAGGGTAGAGGCCAATGCAGCGTTTCCAAAACGAGGCTTTAATTTTTGGGGTGCCGGGTAGCCCCCAATTTCGGGGGAGTTCAACAAAACAGCAGTGTGTTGTTGCGAACGAATCAACATCTCCGGCGGTATATCCCAAGGTTTTCTAACTCAACGAGCGGGCAATAGAAAGAGAAACAAAAGAAAGTGTTCATAATACACTCACAGATTTCAGTGTACACTAATGTTCCCCAGTATGCGCTTCGGATGTATGAATCTTTTACAAATCTTTGTAATTATGGCAAATAAATGGCAAGACAGCCCTCTTAAGGATTGACCTTAAAGAGAGCTGTCATATATCCCCACGACACTCATCCCTATAAATTTAGTTAGCCGTAAAAGTCAGAGTTTTTTCCTAAAATTCGGGCTGCAAAACCTGTTGGGTTGGATTCTTTTTGCTGAACACCTTTACCATGGGATTTCGCAGCCGTCGTAAAAGTATCTTTAGGAGCAGCAGAAAATCCCGGTGGTTTGCAATAGTTGGCAAACACTCCACTTTGCAGTAACTGGGCACTCACTTGTTGTGTAGCCCTTAGGGGAATATTGGATATCTGTTGAATACTTGTAACCATCTTCAGATCCCTTTATCTTCTCGAGAACGATACCTAAAACCATAACCTTAGAGCGACGCTTCCAAGTGTATAAAACCTTGGTTTTAGGATTCTGTACCAGCATTTTGGATCATTTTTAAATGATTATTTAATAATCAATAAGTCTGATTTAACAAAGTGAATAGTTCAAAACACAGTCATAATCATAAATCTGCTTGTTACAATGCTTTATATTGTAACGAGTTCGTAATATAAAAACTCCGTTATAATAATTTTGTAGCTGATATGAGAAGGGTTCCCATGAAACTTGTAACGTTTGCAGTGGCAACCCCGGTGGGGCGGTTTCAGCGATTGGGGGCATTGCTGGGGAATCGGGAACAGATTTTGGATTTAAACGCGGCGTATGCATGGTACTTACATCAACAGGGACGGGAAGCTGCCAAGCGTCTGGCGGACGCTGTTATTCCCGCAGATATGCTGGGGTTTATCGAAGGCGGAGACTATAGTTTGGCCGAGGCACGCGTCTTGATGAACTGGGTGGAGTCCGGCTGGAATTTACAAGAAGCTCTGCGCTATAAGGGATTAAATGGCGAAAACCTGGTGTTTCATGCCAGCACCGTTAAATTGCTTGCACCTCTCCCCAATCCGCCTTCTTTAAGAGATTTTATAGCATTTGAAGCGCATGTGAAGCGTGGATACGAAATTCGGGGACATCAAGTCCCGGAGGAGTGGTATAAATTCCCTGTCTATTACAAAGGCAACCATCGAAGCATGATAGGGCCTGATGAACCCGTAGTCTGGCCTCGTTATACCCAAAAACTGGATTACGAGCTGGAGATGGCTTGTATTATCGGGAAAAAGGGCCGAAATATAACGGAAGACGAGGCACAATCCTATATCTTTGGTTATTGCGTGTTAAACGACTTCAGTGCACGAGACATCCAGATGCAGGAAATGAAATGCCGACTCGGTCCCACCAAGGGTAAGGATTTTGCGACTGCGATTGGTCCATATATTGTGACGGCCGATGAAATATCTTTGCCACCTAACCTCAAAATGACGGCCCGGGTGAACGGCGAAACATGGTCGGAAGGTTTTTCCGGTACCAGTCATTGGAGTTGGCCCCAGATGATTGCCCATGTCGCCCTGGAAGAAGATATTTATCCCGGCGATATTTTCGGTTCCGGCACCGTGGGCGGGGGTTGCGGCTATGAACTGGATCGCTGGCTGAAACCGGGCGATATGGTGGAATTGGAAGTAGAAGGCCTGGGCAGATTGCGCAATCCGGTGATTACATATAAAGAGGAACAAACCTATGCACTTGCAGACCAAGGGACAATTCAGTAGACAGGCCCATGTCTCGATTCCACCCGGCTGTCATGAGGAAGAATTTGGACGAGGCGGCTTTTTTGGTGCGGTCAGCCAGCTTTACCACGAACACCCGCCGACGGGTTGGACTAGAATTGAAGGTCCCTTGCGTCCCCAGGCTTATGACTTTAATCAGTTAACGTCTTCCGATCGCATTTTGCTTCTTTATAACCAGGATGTTTCTTTTTCTATCGAGCAGCCTCAACAGAAGATGGATTGGTTTTTAAGAAATGCCGATGGAGACGAAATATTTTTTATTCATCGCGGCTCAGGTCAATTGCAAACAGATTTTGGGGGAATGACCTATCAGCAAGGCGATTATATTGTGATGCCCAGAGGCACGACTTATCGGTTTTTACCGGAAAAAGCTGATAACTTTTTTGTGGTGTTTGAAAGCAAGAGCGCTATTCGCCAACCGGATCGCGGAATCTTAGGACAACATGCGCTGTATGATCAAACCGTCATTGAAACCCCAGAACCCCAAGTAATTAAAGGCAATCAAAAAGAATGGGAAATAAAAATCAAACGGCTCAATGAAATCACCTCTGTTTTTTATCCCCATTGCCCTCTGGATGTGGTCGGTTGGAAGGGGGATTTATACCCCTGGAAACTGAACATCAAAGATATTCGTCCCGTGATGAGTCACTTGGCGCATCTGCCTCCCAGCGTTCACACCACGCTAGTGGGACACCAGTTTGTGATTTGTACGTTTTTGCCCCGCCCTTTGGAAACCGATCCGGAAGCCATGCGCGTTCCTTTTTATCACCGCAACATCGATTACGATGAAGTGCTGTTTTATCATGATGGCGAATTTTTCAGCCGGGACGGCATTAAACCGGGAATGATTACACTCCACCCCCAGGGCATTCACCATGGACCTCATCCCAAGGCGGTTGAAACCAGCAAAACCAAAACGCATACCAGTGAAATCGCCGTGATGCTGGATACCCTAAATCCCTTACATGTGAGCCCCGAAGCCAAGGCTCTTGAACTCAGCGATTATTGGAAAAGCTGGCAATGAAAAGGTTTTCCAACTATCGGTCCCTTTTGCTGCCTTTTTTAATCGGCTTTGTGATTTTAATTGCAGTAGATTTTTTCAGTACCCAGAAATTGGAGCAGGAACAGAAATATCACCGTTCTTTGATTGCACAGCAGCTGGCGGGTGAACTTCAATCCAGCCTGCAAGCCCATATCTCTGCCTTAACTGGTCTCAACGTCGTTTATCAAAATTTTGTTGATATCAACCACTATGATTTTCAACAATATGGTAAATCTATTACGGCTAATAACGCAGGTTTTCGTCGATTATTTTACATCGCACCCAACAAAAAAATAGAGCGGGTTTATCCTATGGATCCGGAAGATACAGGTCTTGTGGGCTATACCCTAGATCAAATTACCCCCTTGCTTCAACAGACTGTCCGCTCTCATCAATCGATATTATCAGGCTTTATTACTTTTTTGGATCACCGACATACGTTAATTGCCGTCACGCCGATATATCGTAATAACCGGGAATTTTTAGGGTATGGCATCGGTGAAATATCCATGCAAAATATTTGGGAGCCGCTCAATCATATGGCGTTTTTACAAAAATACTCGGTTCAGCTTCTCGACTCGGATGGACATCCGTTTTTTTCTTCGGTTCATTTCCGTAACCATGATGCTTCGTTAACCAAGTTAATCTTCCCCATCACCGGAAAGTCCTGGACATTACTGTTGCAGCCGATATATTCCACTTCTGCCACTTTGATCATGCAACGCGTCACAATCTGGGCTTTTGGATTATTAGTTTTATCGCTGATTCTTTTAATGATGACGCGCAGCAAACGCTATCATGACAACCTGGACAAAGCCCAACAGCAGTTTGAACAAATCTTTCAAGCATCCCCTGATGGTATCGTCATGCTGGGCGACAAGTTACAGTTTCAATTGACCAATCCACCGATTCAATCATGGTCGGGCTTTTCAGAAAATGAACTGGCTTCTAAAAGCTTTTTTGATTTGTTTACCTGTCAATGTCCTTATTTAGAAAAATGCAAAGAACTGTCTTTTTTACTTTGTACCAGTGATCAATTTTCACAAGACCTGCCGGAAGTTCTGGAAACTCAAGTCACCGAGGCTAAAACCGATGTAACACGAACCTTACGATTAAACGCATCTAAAATAGGCTCGGGCAATTTATCCGATGACAGCAACCGGTTTATTTGCCTTCTGGGTGATATTTCTGCGAGCAAGGAACTGAATCGCGTCAAAGAAACATTTGTCGCCACGCTGACCCATGATCTAAAAACACCGTTAATTGCACAAGGGATGGTATTGGAAACCTTGCTGTCAGGTAAATTAGGCAAGATTTCCGAACAACAGAACAAGCTATTATACGGGGCTTCTGCCAGCGTGAAAGACTTGCTGGATATTGTGAATGCCACGCTTCTTTTTTATCAACTGGAATCTGCCCACTTGGTTCTTCAAAAACAACTGTGCAAATTAGATGAGCTGATGAAAGAAGTGATTGAGACCCTACGCCCTATTATGGAAAACCGACAATTGAAATTCGAAATGCAAAAGGCCGTCAACATGCCTGACGTAGATGTAGACCCCATCCAATTAAAACGGGTTTTTCACAACCTGCTGTCCAATGCTATGAGCTATGCTCCCAAAAATAGTGTGATTAAAATTCACTTTGAACAAAACGCCGATGATCAGGTACTAATCGGAATTACCAACGAAGGCAAAGGCATCGAACCTTCGGAGCTTCCCAAAATCTTTGAAAAATACTACACGCTGTCGCGTAAGTTTAAACAAATCGGCACCGGCTTGGGCCTCTATATCTCTCGGCGTATCGTCGAGTTGCATGGCGGCAGAATCTGGGCCGAAAGCGAAGTCGACAAAGAAACCAGCTTTTTTGTCTGTTTGCCCTGTTTGCAGAATGTATAATATAGACAGTCGTTTATAGGTAGGTTGATTATGGCACACGTGACTATGGAAACAATTCTGGAATATGCTCGTAAGATTGGCGAACATTTTTTGCCAGAAAAGATTATTCTGTTTGGTTCTTATGCCTATGGAGAACCTACGGAGGATTCCGATGTGGATTTGCTTGTCATCATGCAGTTTGAGGGCAAGCCACCTCGTAAGGCCGTGGAAATTCGAAAATTGATTGGTCACCCTTTTGCTATGGACATTCTCGTTAGAACCCCTGATGAAATTACATGGCGTTATAAGGGGCTGGATCCATTTGTATGTGACGCATTGGATAAAGGGGTCGTTTTATATGAGCGAAATAGATAGCGTCATGCAGCAATGGATTCAAAGGGCAGACATAGACATTAGGGCTGCTGAAGTTTTACTGGACTATAAGACAGACAACTTTTGTGATGTAGTCTGTTTTCATTGTCAGCAATGTATTGAAAAACTTTTGAAGGCATCATTGATTGCGATAGGTAGAAAACCACCGAAAATTCATGATCTTGGACAATTAGCCTTGTTGATTATAGAAATCAAAGCTGATTTACAGTTGAATCCAAGTGAATTCGACATACTCACTGATTTTTCAACAGAGGGACGCTATCCAGGGAGTTCCATGGAACGAGAAGAAGCAGAAGAAATATTACGCCTCACTCGAAAACTTCGAGAGCAATTGCTTCAAATCATCCAACAGCAACCTTAGTCACCGAACTGCATGGCGGCAAAATCTGGGCCGAAAGCGAAGTCGACAAAGAAACCAGCTTTTTTGTCTGCTTGCCTTGTTTGCAGAACGTGTAATCTGGTTAACCTATCTATAACTATATGAAGAAATGTAAAATATTGCTGGTTTTTAGCAACTCCTGATCTTGAGGATCTTTAATAACAGTATATTTCAAGATTATTTAAATAACCCTGAGTAGTTTTACATTTTGAGGATATTATGCAAGGTTTATCTTTTCCCATGCATTTTAGTGCCATACCAAGAATTCCTGAGGGCGTTTATCAGATATACCCAACAATAAACAATAAAGTCGTTCCTGTTTGGAAAACTACCGTACCTAAGGATATGAGTCAATTAAAGTTTAATGATATGGTGAGCTATTATTTAATTTATGGCGATCAATTAAAAACGAAGGGGAAAACTGTCATTGAACAGCTCGGTAAACCAACTTTAGTTTTTTTAGGTAAAGAGATGCCTAAGGTAATAAATGGGTTTATAGATCTAATGGCCGAAAGAGTTCGAAAACAATCAATTTATCAGAAGGCTATTAATCTGATTGATCAGTATCTTGCCGATGCAAAAAAGCGAATGGAACCACATAAACAAGTTTATTTGGATAAAAATTTGAGAGTACAAAAATTTATCAAAATGAAACAGCAAGGACACGAGATTTCCAGAGAAGTCATGCAAGTTGCTGAAGAACAAGCTTTTGACAGCGGAATTCGAGAAGAATTAGCCAATGCAGAATGTTTTAAAAAAGATGATGACTTTAATTATTTTGTAAGACAATTATTATTGAGGAAAGATAAAACTTTTGATGAAATAGCCAAAAGTAGGGCTCTGGAGAAACTTGGACGTCTTATAAGTCGATCAAAAACGGGTAAACTTTATGTTGAGTTATCACAACCTGGGCCAGGTATTGAGGTTAAAGCAAAAGTTAAAAAAATTGTTCGAGATCCAAAACCACCTACTGATCCTGCTGATTGGTGGAAAAAGACATAATAAATAGGAACTTTAGAGCATGTTAATTCAAGCTATTCGATATAAAATGGTGGCTATTAATCATAATTGCAAATATATAAATTTTGCGGCCACTGTACCTTATAGGTTACCAAATCATAATCGTCTTAATTGGAATAACCTCAATGGAACAGAACAAGAACCGGTTGCTAATAACTGTGCTGCTAATTCTATTTTGACTATTTCTGGATTTTTCTCATCCCCTGAAACACAAACAGGCTTAAAAACATTTAGAACTTTAAAAGACATCAAAGAATTTTTTAATCTAATTCGTCAGAGAAAGTATGCATTACCTGCTCTTACCAGCCAAATTCTGGGAGATGATTTACAAGGCCAATTTATCAAAAAAGCCATCCGAAACGGTAATTTATTCTTTGAAGTAGCTGATGATAATCAACAATCTTATCCTTCTTTTTTTGGAGGACAAAATGGCCAATATGCACCAACCAGTTTTGGATTAGCCCTTCTTTTAGCATCATCCGGACATGATTATAACGTTTGTGTTTTAAATGAACCTAAAAACAAGGCTACAATTTTAAATGCATTAAAAGAAGGTAAAGTTATTTTATTTTGTGATAATGATAAAAAAAACTCGACTGGCTTTGGAGGCGCTTCTGTATTGATTAGAAAAGGAAAGAAACTTTGGCAATCTGATCCTGGAAAAGAAGATTGGATAGATTACAAAGCTCAATTCAAAAATGATTTTCAAAAACATTTTACTATAGATAACTGGATGGCTCAAAAACCCAATAGTTTTGTTTTTATAATTAAAACTCAACCATTAATGCCGGTCTAACTTCTCCTGAGTCTTCTTGGCTTTTTTGAGCCATTTCTCTTTTTCTTGTTCAGAAGTCGCATACCGGGCTGCCAGTTTTTCCTGAATCAGAGCAGCTTTGTAATCGTCTCGGGACGCAAGACCCTCTGCGATATAGGCATGGACTTCCCAATCCGCAGGCATGGTTTGTAAGGTTTCTTCCGCCGTCTTTTCCCAATAGGCTTTAGGAACCCTTCGAGAAAGCGCTTTTAAGGCTTGGAACTTTTCATCGGCCTGAGCCTTTGCAACTCTTATTTTTTGAGACAGCACTATTGCTGTGTCATCACTTGCCTTATTAACAACGATGAGCGCCGTATCATAATCTCCAATCAGCAGTAAATTGATTATATTATCCACAGGCCATTGTGATATTTTACTGAGCGCCACCTGATGAGCCTGGAAATCGCCCGATAAATAGCTGATTTCCAGCGTCAAAAACGGATCAGTTGTGTCATATTCTTTCGGCAGAGACCCCATGGGATTTAAAAGAAGCAGGTTTAATTCCGACTGGGGAGTATGCTGAGCTTGCAAGTAAGTGATGAGATGTTGAATTTTCGGTTGAGGCGGCTGGGGAAGTAATAACCCTTTATCTCTGTAATAGGCCACATGACAAAAGATCGATAAAAGGGAGCGCGTGGCAGGGTCTTCCGTTAGCCAGGAATCGAGATGGGCTAACCCCAAATTATAAACCTCTTCCCATTTGTCTTGCTTATACAAGCGGGTCATCAATTCCTGCTGATATAACAACTGGTCGGGTTGTTGCGCGAGCAAATTATTTAAGAGTAAAACGCTTTTTTCATCGTCTTTTTTCTGATCATAAAGGGCCAAAAGCGATTTGACGGCTTCCGTATCAGCAGGATTGAGAGACACCGCCTTCTGTAAAACCTGTTCGGCATCGTTGGGTTTCATCTTGGTTTGGTAGGCACTGCTCAACAGCTTTAAGGCATCCGCCTGATCGGGGACCTGCTCTAAAACCTGTTGAAACTGGATGATGGCATCATCCACCCGGCCCAATGCCAAATAGGTTTGTCCCAAAAGCAGATGAACTTTGGGCTCGTTGGGGAAAGCCTGCTTGGCCTTAAAGATAACGGGCAACGCATCTGAGGATTTATTTTCGGCTAACAGCCACTTGGCTTTGGTTAATAAAACCATTTTATTGCCCGGCGCCAATCGATACGCCTTACTTAAATAGGATTCGGCTTCTGGCAAGTTATTATTTGCAAGCTGCCATTGAGCCAGCCCCACCAAAGCCGAAATTTCATTGGGATAAGCCGCCAAAGCCTGCTTAAAAGAAGCCTCTGAAAGTAACATGGCGTTTTGAGCACCGGCAGCATCTCCCAACTGTTTAAGTTGCAAAGCCTCCGCATATTGAACGGTTCCCATACCACCCAACGCCTTGGCAGTAATGAGTTTGGTTCGCGATTTGCTTAAAACCTCCTTATAGGCAGCCTTGGCGGATTCATAGGCTTGTTTGTCATAGAGAATTTCAGCTCGCTTTATACGGAGAGCTAGATCCCGTGGGGATTGACGAATTCTGCGCTCGACCAGGCGAAGGGCCTCGGTATAACGCTGGGCGGAAATTAATGCCGTCAAAGGATCCGGGGGAACGGCTTTAACGGATTTAACAATTACAGGGGGTTTGACATCGCTAGGAACTGTAACTGGTTGTTCCTGTTCATCAGCTGGCAGGGTAAACCCCTTTGGGTAGTATTTTTTAGCAGCCTCTGCATGCTGAAACGGAAACAAACCCATGTAAAGCAATATAAATACGGGGAAAATCCGGCAAAGAGCCTTGACTCTGTGATAAGTGCTCAGCATTAACCTGTCTCTATCAATAAACCATGGGTCACAAGGAGAGCGAAATAGGTTTATAATCAAACATACTAGGTGCGATGAAGCGAACTGTCAATTAAGATGTCACCCTCCACCCTCACCAGCCCTATTCGGGTCTATATTGTTGAAGACTATCATCTGGTTCGAACCGGCTTGATTTCAATGTTGAGCGAGTTTGAAAGCATTCAGTTTGTGGGCGAGGCCGAATCGGCTGAAGATGCCCTTTCACAATTGGATGAGCTGCAGGTGGATATTTTGATTCTGGATCTGGGTTTACCAGGAATGAACGGCATTGAGATGGCCCATATTGTCCGACAACGCTGGCCCAGTATCAAGATTGTTATTGTCAGTTCGCATAACCAGTCTGAAGAAGTGATTGCCGCCTTGGGTGCCGGCGCCCAAGCCTACGCTATGAAGGACATCAAGCCCTACCGGCTGGCCCAGGTCATTGAAATGGTACATGAAGGCGCTTTCTGGCTTGATCCCTCCATTGCCTCCCAGGTTTTATCCTTGGCTCAGACACCCGTCGAGGCTCAAACAAGTGTTTATCAGGATTTTCACCTTACCGAGCGTGAAAGAGATGTCTTGCAACTTATTGTAAAAGGCATGAATAACCAAGAAATCTCCGAGGCGCTTTTTATTAGTATCCATACCACAAAGGCCCATGTCGGCAGCATTTTAGGCAAGCTTTGCGTCAGTGATCGAGTACAGGCCGCCATTAAAGCCATTAGTGAAAAAATAGTCTAATACCAGAGAGGGGGGTAATTTGTAGACACTAGTCTGATGCATCTCCCTGCGTCAGTTGTTATTATGAATGTATAAACCGCAGAGAGACAGATATCGGTTTGGGGATACAACAAAGGCTTTACTCACAAATTAACCAATGCTCTCTCTCTCTTTCTCTTTTCCATTTTACACACTCGACAGGCAAAGACCCTCTCTTTGCCTTTTTAATAGGAGATGTGTGAAATTCGGTTGGGCAACAAGATAGGAGACAAAGGGAAATGTATCATATCAGACCTGCCACAAGTGTCTTAGTCGCCTTGTTGGAATCACTTATTTTCACAACCCTTTTGGTGATTGTCACTGAGACTCATTGGCTTTTTCACTAATCTCATGATCGGGCATTGTGAGGATAACAGCACCATCAGGCTGGATTTTTATTTGGCTCAGCGGAACATAATGCCAGTAGTTAAGCAACGAAAAGCGGAATAAATCCCCCGGATTTTTGTCAATGACCTGAATTCGCGTGCTTAGCATCCTGATGGGTCCAAATTGTGCCGTACCCCCTGAGACATAGATATAATTCTTGGCCCCCGCCATAGGGATACCGGAAAACTCAATGGGGTTGCCTTTAAAGCGCAGTAAAAGCATCTTGGACGTCACCACAATATCGGACATCTCGCCGCTAATGCGCGGGGGTGGGAACAAACCAAACGGCTTGACCATGATTTCATTTTGATGAACGGTTAAATAACGATTCTCCGGCAGGGTCAATAATTTTTCCAATTCGAAAGGCTTGATATGCAGCAGCCCGGTTGCAGGTATAAACCCAAAGATATGAAGCGTCTGAACCGTAATGGTGAGGGTGTTGGTTTTTTGATCCACGTGCAAATCAGTATCCATTTCAAAAGGGATCCAGAGCAGATATTTTAGACTGCCTTTTAAGGTGACATGATTTTGATCAATTCCTACGGTTAAATTACGCAAATTAGATCCCGGATAATTAAACACACTTTCGTTAAACATGCCTTCGAGGGTTTTAGGGCTAATCATGACGTCTGCGTTGTGAACATTGACGATAAAGCTTTTTAAGTCATCAAAAACCGGAAATTGATCGTCCAAAGGAATCACGTTGGCCGATAGATTATCAGTATTGACGCAAATATTAGGCGACCAGCAAAAGCGAACATTTTTTAAAAGCACCACCGTACCCCCTTCTTTGGTGGAGGGAAGTCCTTCCTTTAAAAAGCGACCAAGTGCCTTTTTTGATTGCACCTCAATTTGATGATCGACCCGTTGTTGAGACAAAATCACAGCAGTTTCCGCTGCAATCACAGCGAGCAAAATAAAAATTAAAATGCCAACGGCAACTGGTTTTTTTTGCATGTCTTATACTACCGGATGTGTTGTTATAGTATCCGGATTAATGACGCTTGCCGGAATAGCCAGTTGGGTAATATTTTCTGCCTCAAACTTTTGTTTCAGTTGCTTAATAAACTCATGCTTTAAAGCAAACTGGCTGGGATAATTTTTGGTTTCTAAATAGACGGTAAATTCCAGAGTAGTATCGCCGTAAGTCGTATAACGCAGATAAGGTTTAAAAGAAGCAACCCCTTCTTTCATTTGTTTTAAGACCGTATTGGCGACCGCCAAGGTCGAGGCTTCTATCTTATCCAGATCAACGCCTTCGTCTCGTTTAATGGTGATGGGGATAGGCAACAGCATTTTCGAATCCGTCTTATCGAAATTGGTGACAATGGCGGTACTTAATTTAAGGTTGGGCAGAATCATCAGATTGTTATTAAGTTGACGAATGGTCGTATTTCTAAGGCTGATATCCATAACAGTCCCTTCCTGACCGCTATCGAGACGAATATAGTCCCCCAAGCGAATTTGCCGAGAAATTAATATATGCAGACCCGCGAAAAAATTGGACAGCGTGTCATTGAGTGCCAAGGACACCGCCAAACCGCCCACCCCTAACGCCGTTAAAACCGGTAAAATAGAGATTCCCATGGTCTGTAAAATCGCCAGAAATCCCAAGATATAGACCGTAAGACGGGTAATATTTTCCAAAATCGAGGTGGAATGCAATACATTGCCCAATCGGCTGGAAAGTCGAGAGACCATATTGCCGACCACTCGGGCAATAATGACAATAAGAGAGAACATAAAAAGAATCAAAAGCGCTTTTTGAATTTCCCCTAACATCCCCGGTTCGATGTGCACCCGGTAAAGTGCAAAATGCATCCCAACCAATAAGCACCATATAAATGGAAGACCATGAATCGTGGCCAAAATAGAATTTTCCAGCTGCCATAGCGCCCCAGGCTTTTCTTCCAAACGCTTCAACTGGTGCGTCACAATTTTTTCAGCGATTAGCCCCCCGATAATACTGACGGCCAAAATGGCCATCGGAATAATCCAATCATAAACATCAATTAAATCTTTAACCAGATGCATAATTACACACCTTCAATATTTGTCCTAGAATGAATCCTACCTTTAAATGCGTTATATGTAAAATGAGAGAGTCATGGGTAACAAAGCACAATTATTGAATTACGGTCTTATTGGAAACGGGCAAACCTGCGCGTTGGTTTCACAGGCTGGCAGTTTAGATTGGCTGTGTCTACCCGCTTTTGACAGCCCTTTTGTGTTCGATAAGATATTGGACGCCGAAAACGGGGCCTGTTTTTCAATTCAACCCAGCGGCTCGGATCGCTATACCACCAGCCAGGAGTATGCCAAAAACAGCAACGTCCTGATGACCACCTATCAATCGGACAAGGCCTCGTTTCGCATCCATGATTTTATGCCTCGCTGGGAAATCTGGGATGGTTCGTCAGCCCATGCACCTATGGAAGCTTATCGCTATGTCGAAGTATTGTCCGGTGAACCGGAAGTGATTGTCCACCTGCAATGCCGATTAAATTACCAAGCTGAGCCTTTGCAATACACGATTTTGGATCATGCCACGGTTCTGTTTCAGAATGAGTCGGAAAAAATTTATCTGACCTGCAGCGTGTCACCTCAGGATGTCGTGATGAAACAACCCATCCGCTTAAGAGGGCCCGCTTTTTTTGTTTTGTCTTACGGAGAGCCAGTCCACGAACCCACTGTGGCCAGTGTCAAGGAAAAACTGGATCGCACCAACCTGTATTGGCAGCGCTGGATTAAAAACTGCTATCTGCCTGATGAATATCAAAAAGAAATTGTGCGCTCTCTGCTGACGTTAAAACAGTTGCAATATCACAGAACCGGGGCGTTTGTGGCCGCACCCACCACCAGCATCCCGGAAGAAGTCGGGGGCCATCGCAACTGGGACTACCGTTTCTGCTGGATCCGGGATTCATATTTCACAGTAAATGCCTTGCTGAAACTGTCCAAGTTCGAAGAGAGCGAAAGCTTTATCGCCTATATGGCCAAAATTCTGGAGAAAGAAACCACGTTACTGAGACCGCTATACACAATAGACGGTAACCCTGTCCCGCCGGTAACTTCATTAACCCACCTGCCCGGTTATCTGGACAGCAAGCCGGTTCGAATCGGCAATGATGCCACCTATCACAACCAAACCGATGTTTACGGCGAAGCTATCCTGATTATTTATCCCCTTTTTATGGATGAACGCGTGGTCCGGACCGATTATCAACCGTTATGGAAAGACGTGGAAAAATTGGTGAGCATGGCCATTGCCAAATTTCCAGAAAAAGACAACGGGATCTGGGAAATTGAAAATCCACCCCGGCATTACACGTTTTCCAAATTGCTCTGTTGGGCTGCGGTGGACAGAGGCTGCAAAATTGCCTATCGCTTAAAGCACGACCGGCAATATCGTACGTGGAACAGCATTCGAAATCGGATGAAAGACGAAATTTTAAAGAAGGCATGGAACGATAATGTCCAAGCCTTCACCCAGTATTATGGTGGAGACAGCCTAGACTCCAGTACCCTGTTGATGCCGGTTTTAGACCTGATTGACGGCAAAGATCCCCGCATGGTTGCCACTGTTCAACGCTCGGAAGAGCAACTCATGAGAAACGGGCTCATGTTTCGGTATACCAACCATGATGGGTTGGGCATTCCCAACAATGCGTTTACTATTTGCACGTTCTGGCTTATCGATGCCTTGATTTTGTCCGGGCAAAAGAAAAAAGCGCGCAAATACTTTGAGAACATGTTGTCTTTTGGAAATCACTTAAACCTGTTTTCGGAACATATTAATCCGGACACCGGGCAAATGACCGGCAATTTTCCTCAAGCTTATACCCATGTGGCTATTATCAATTCTGCAATTTTATTGGCCGAGCATTAGGCATAGACACTTGGCCGATTTTGCATGAGATCGTTGTGTGATTTCATAAAGTCAGGTTAAGAATATGGAGGAAATAAATTATGAAACTCAACAAAAAAGCTTTTGCTCTGGCTCTTATGGCATGTGTGGTATCGCCCCTGGCGCACGCAATGGTGACGTATGAAGTACAGCCCGGAACCAATCCGAATGTGCTTTTGGATAACGACCAGAAAATTCTGCTGTACGTGCCAGGTAAAGCAGATTCCAATTTACAGCTGAACGTCCCCGATATGGGCATCAGCCAAGCGATTGAACCGGATAAACAAAATACGTTTTTTCTGAATGCGAAAAACGTTCCTGAACCTCAATTTACATACTCCGTTCAAACACCTGATGGTCAGGTGATTGCATCTGGTGTCATTGTAACCAACAATCCATCAACGGTTTCAGATGCAGACTTGAACAAAATCATGAACTACAGCACGGCCTATAGCTACGAGCAAAAACCGGCTCCCCGGTACGGATCTTCCGTGGCCCAAGCCGAGTCTTCGGAAGATATGACCTCAGGCAAATCTCAGCCGCAATATATACGTGGCACCTGGTAAGTTATTTATAACGCTTTTCTGTGCACTTGCCGTTTTGGCAGGTGCACAGGTGCGTGCCGAAGAGACCTCAAAAATTGTGATTGATGAGTCTAAGCGCATTTTAACCTTGTATGAAAACGACAAGGTCGTTAAGCAATATCCGGTGGGGTTAGGTCGAAAAGGCTACCCTACCCCGGAAGGTACTTTTTTTGTTTTTCATAAAGTCATCAACCCGGGTTGGGAACAACCCTATTTAAAGCCCGGCCAGTTACGAATTGCCCCGGCAACCGCTCAAAATCCTTTGGGAACCCGCTGGATTGGGTTTAAACAAAACCCCACCTATGAGTTTGGCATTCACGGCACCAACGACCCCAAAAGCATTGGCAAATATAGTACCCATGGCTGCGTCCGAATGCGCATCAAAGACGCTGAAGATCTCTATGATCGTGTCGAAATCGGTACTCCCGTCATTATTAGCCCTCAACCCGCAAGTGTGGGTGGTGAAACCCATAAAATTATAAGCACCAGAATTTAGTCTTTAAGCAAGACAAGTGTTTTAGGAATAGTTTTTAACTCTTTTCTTAGCTTCCTACGCTGCGTACCGGACGCTCCCTGTAACTCAACTATTAATTTCCATTTATAGTGGAGATAAAAGTTCTTAATCGCACTTAAAATACCTTTGGGAATTTGATCAAAAGGTGCCGGCAAACTTTTCCATTGCTTTAGCCACTGGATGCATTCATTGGAAAATAAAATATAATTCTTAAAATTACAGATATCATATTTCACAAATATACTTTCCATAAACTCAGCAACGGTGTCATGAAGGTTTTTGTGAGGCAGTATCGGAACAAGTTTGCTTGTCGGATGGTCCATTTCAAATCCACAGACGGTATATAGGGTTCCAAACATTAAGGGCATAACAACATGTTGGTTAGTGTTAGGAATATCAATTTTCACTGCCCGTTTTTCCAGAACACTGCGCATTAAAAATTCCAAAAAAGCCATATTGTTTATTATTCGAAATAATTTAGAATCTCTATGAATCGGATAAACTATTTGTCCTAGGTGAATATGTCCTGAACCATCCAAACCATTTTGTGTGCCAGGAGAGACATCAAAAAAATTAAAGCGATTACGTAATAATGTTGTTTTACGACGTTCATTACATCTAACACATGTGGGAACCCAATTCGCCGTTTCATCTTTTTCTGGTAACCTTGGTTCTTTCATTTCAATTGGTTTAGGAAAACATGATTGCGGCAGAATATGATCTCTGTTTCCTATTAACCTTGGTGGATTGGTAAGATTGACACCTCGCAAATCGCTATACATACGATGTATTATTGCATGTCTATGAAGTGGCTTGGTATTTCCACCGGGAATACACATTGCATTCCAGGAAAAAAACAAGTTTATATATTCAGCAGGTGAAAAAATGGCCTTTAAGTAAGCACCATATTTATGAAGGTCCGGTGTGAAAGTAAAGCTTTCTTGATTGGCGGGAGTTGGGAAAACGTTCGTTAGGTCTGTTTGATGCCGCCATTTGGTAACGACATTACCCTGGACAGGTACGGCGCAATACGTGCAATAAACCGGGTTTGGACGTACATTGGAAGAAATCCCAGACGAAAAGGAAATAACTGTCATAACAATCCTATATAATGCATATACCCTAAAATAGGGTAAAAATATACTTTCTTCAAGTTGACGCCAACGATGGCAGAATTTTTACATTGCGTGGGGTTTTATTGGGTGTATACTACAAAAAAATCAATCGGAGAGAGCCATTTATGCAGACAATCACCTCTTATCCTCTTTTTACCAGTAATCCTATATACTTTGGAGCTGCTAAAGCTGAAAAAGGCAAAACAGAAGCTATCAAAACTCCCTCGTTTACAATCACACCCAAAAATTTAGGATTTTTGGACATAATTAGTGAGCCTGGGACTCTCTCAGGTGAAACTATACAATCCCGTATAAAACTTGGTAAATATTTGATTGGAAAGGGCTTTAAAAGATTTGGCGATTATATAGTGAAACTAGCTCAACTCAATTCTAAATATCCTGGTGACAAACTTAACGATGCTGAATTGTTAGATGGTGCTAGAGAGGATTGGGGGGCTTTTTGTAAAATATCTAAGAAAGACCCGTCTTTAGTCATGCAAAATACTATACCTAAATACTCGGCAAGTATACAAAAACTTCTTAGTAGGTCTTCAATGTTTAAAGAAGGATTTGTCCCCGTTATAGAAATAAATGGTCCTGTTACTGTGGCTCAATTAAAGCAATTGTCAGAAAAATATCCTGGTGAAGATAAACTGCTTTTTAGATTAACTATAGAAGGGGCACGAGATTTAAGAAATGCAAGTCCAATAAAAGCATTTCGTATGCTTCAGCAATTATCCCTCTATGATTCGAGTATTAAAGACATTCAATTCATTCAAGATCTTCCAATGCTTCGGGTACTCAATTTAAGGAATTCAAAAGTTGATAATCAAACGATTCAATCCTTGGAGAATCACCCAACTCTGGAGGAGTTATACCTGAATAATAATAGTGGAGTCACTAAATTGGATTTTTTAAATAATATCCCACTAAAAAAATTAACACTATGGAATACTGAAGAAGTTAATAATACCGCTATTAAAACTTTGGAAAATCACCCAACCCTGGTGGACTTGGACTTAGGTTTTAATAAGAAGATTACCCGATTGGCCTTTAAAAATGAGAATTTGCGGAAATTAACTTTACGAGGTGAAAAAATTAACGATGATTTTATTTCTGACTTACCTAAAAACTTTCCTAACCTTGAAGATATAAAATTATTAGGTACAAAAGTCAGCACATTGGATTCCTTGATTCCTCTCTCCCATCTTAAAAAGATTTATAAAGGAAGGAATTCAATGGTTAGTGATGCTAATGTTCTATCTTTTCATAGTGCAAGAAAAGGACATGGACTACCCAGAGTTAAGATAACACCGTAAAAACAATAGCCTTGTGGTTTAATAGCAGCCATGCTAACCGTTGCCCAAACCATCGTTGAATATCCGCGCTTTAAGCGCCAATTACTGACCCAAACGGCCTTGCTGGCCTTGGGCGTCAGCTTGATTTTGCTCTTGACATGGCCGCATGCCTTGATGCCTTACGTAATGGGCGTAATCATCAGTTATGGATACCTGCTCAGCCTGGCAGTGGCTTCAGAGATGCCGCAGCGGAAGCTGGCGATTGGGTTGTCTATTTTTCGGGTGGCTTGTGTGAGTTTTCTCATCGTTTGGGTGGGGCAGTTTCAGGTGTTTGCAACAGGGGTTGTGCTGGCTGGCTTTTTAAGTTACAAAATAATCCTCACCCTCTTGATGGTGCGGCATACGGTTGCACTCAAGAAATAGTGTCAGCAAGGGACTAGGAAGCACAAGTGGCAGCAGAACACGCAGAACATTGGATGATCCCCCTCAATGGCCTGCCCGCGCCCTTTAACCAGGTGAACGCGGATACGGTGCTAATGGCTTGGTTCACCATGGGGCTGATTGCCGTCATTGTGTTGATGATCCGCCGCAACTTGCAGTTACAGCCGGGGAAGTTACAGACGTTTGGCGAGTCGCTGTTTGACTTTTCGCGCAGTATTACAACGACCACCGCTGGCAAACGCGGCGATGTGTTTCTGTTTTATATCGGCTCGTTATTTATCTTTATCGTGACAGCGAACCTACTGGGGCAGATGCCGCTTCGGTTTATCCAGCTGTTTTGGCATTACCCCGGAGAATTGGCGGCAGCCACCGGCGATTTCAACACCACAGCAGCCTTGGCCATATTAACGTTGTTTATGTATTTTGCCTTTGGCATTCGCGCCAAGGGACTTCGGTACTTTAAGCATTACTTGCAACCTCATTTTTTGTTTTTACCCATCAACATCATCGAAGACGTCACCCGGCCGTTTTCGCTGATGCTTCGGCTCTATGCGAACATCCTGGTCGGTGAAATCCTCTCGATGGTGGCCATGAGTATGTGCCCTTATATCTTGCCGGTGGGCGTGATTTTTCTGGAGTTATTCGTCGCGGTGATTCAGGCGTATATTTTTGCGATGCTGAGTTCCGTGTATATTTCCCTGTTATCAGAAGAGCATCATTAATAAAAGAGGAGAAAAAACATGTTAGATCCACAAGCAGCAGCGTTACTTTCAGGCCCTTTTGCCGTCGGTTTGGCCGCCATTGGTCCTGGTATCGGTATCGGTTTAATGACCGCCGCTTACTTCAACAGCGTTGCCCGTCAACCTGAAGTGCAAGGCGCCCTGACCGCGTATTACTTTATTACCCTCGGCGTTGTCGAGTTGCTCGGTCTGTTCGGTTTTGTGTCCTTCTACCTGCTCTTCAGCAAAAACTTCGGTCACTAGTCCGTACCGTGCTTGCCCTCGACGGAACATTTATCGTTATTCTCGCCAGTTTTATTGTCTTTCTGGTGTTTATGAAAACGCAGTTTTTTACACCAGTGATGGCCATTAAAACCGAGCGGGAAAATACGATTGCTGCCGGGCATCAGGTATCTAAAGAGGCTGAAGACAAGACCACCCAATTAACGGAAGCATGTCGGGTGCAGTTGGCCGAAGCCAAGCGTAAGGCCCAATTGGTGATTTCTGAAAAACGGGAAATAGCCAAGGGCAACGCACAGCAAAAACTGACTGAAGCCCGTGATTTGGCCAACCAGCACTATGATGCTCAGGCCCGACAGCTTCAATCCCAGTCCCAATCGGTATACAATAACTTGGCCAGCCAAAAAGACGAACTGGTGCAGTTGATTTTAGCCCGTCTTTCATCTCTGACAGGAGCCTTAACATCGTGAATTGGGATCAGATTCTTCATTCCAATATTCTCAACATTGTGTTGGCAGCGATTGTTTTGGTCTGGATTTTTAAGAAGTTTCAGCTTTCCTCTCTGCTAGACAAACGGCGAGAACAGGTTATTGCTGAGTTGCAAGATGCGGAAGTAAAACGCATGGCTGCCCTGAAAACCCTGGCAGAACTGGAAAAACGCACCGCTCAACTGGCGCATGAAGTGGAATCCATTTTGGAAGAAGCAGGCCAAACGGCTGAAGCTCTGGCCAAAAGCATCATTGAGCAAGCCGAAACGGATGCCAAAAAGCTGATGGAACAAGCCGAAAAACGCATTGAGCTGGATGCGCTCACCACGGCTCGCAATCTGGAGCAACGTTTAATGCAGGAAGCGCTTCATGGTGCTCGCGAACTTCTGGAAAGCACGATGAGTGATAAAGACAAAGTGCGTTCTGTGGAAGATTTTGTATCGGCTCTGAAGGGAGAACCGGTGTAATGGATCAGTTGGCCACACAGAAAATAGCTCATAAATATGCCAAGGCCTTATTGGAAGCCGCCAGCGAAACCAATGCGGTGGATCCGGTAAACGACGTCATCCAGCAATTGGAACGTCTCTATCTGGATGTTCCAACTTTAAACAGCTTTTTTGCCAACCCTGCGATTCCTGCCGAAGAAAAGAAAGCCATCATCGAGAAAAAATTTCAAAAAGGCGTACAGCCTCTAGTGGCCAATTTATTGACACTGGTTGCCGAAAATGATCGCCTTGCCTTATTGCCTGATATTTTATCGGCCTTTATGGAATTAATGAACGAGCGTAACGGTATCGTTAAAGCGGATGTCACTGTCCCGGTGGCGATTGACACCAAGCTGGAAAAGAAATTGAAACAAAATTTGGAAGCCGTTTTTGGCTACAGTCAGGTAGACCTCCATATCACCGTGGATCCGGGCATTTTGGCCGGCGCCATTGTGAAAATCGGGGACAAGCTGATTGACGGCAGCTATCACGGCAAACTTGAGATGTTAAGAAGGCAAATAGGGTAAACAACGATGGCAACACTACAAGCGGAAGAAATCAGTTCCATTATTAAATCCAAGCTGACGCAATACGAAAGCAAAACCTCCATCAGCGACGTCGGTACCGTCATGGAAGTTGGCGACGGAATCGCCCGGATTTACGGTTTAAGAAACGCGATGGCAGGCGAATTGGTTCAGTTTGATGACGGCCACAACACCATCGGCATGGTCTTAAACTTAGAAGAAGACAACGTCGGTGTGGTTATTATGGGCGAATACACCGAAATTCAGGAAGGCCAGCTCGTCAAAACCACCGGCCGTATTTCCTCCGTTCCTGTCGGAGATGCCATGATTGGTCGCGTGGTTGGCCCATTGGGACAGCCTCTGGATGGCAAAGGTCCGATTGAAAGTAACGAATTCAAGGCAGTTGATACCAAAGCACCCGGTATCGTTCAACGGAAATCGGTTCACGAACCGATGCAAACCGGGATTTCGGCCATTGACGCGATGACCCCTATTGGCCGTGGCCAGCGGGAATTGATTATCGGCGACCGCCAGACCGGGAAAACCGCGATTGCGATCGATACGATCCTGAACCAAAAAGGCAAAGACGTTATTTGTATTTATTGCGCCATCGGTCAAAAAACCAGCTCGGTTGCGCAAATCGTCAAAACATTGGAAGACCGCGGCGCCATGGAATACTCCATTGTCGTGATGGCAAGTGCGGTGGATCCGGCACCCTTACAGTACCTAGCACCATTCGCTGCTGTCACGATTGGCGAACATTTTATGCAACAAGGCAAACACGTGCTGGTCATTTATGATGACTTGACCAAACACGCCTGGGCTTATCGCGCGATGAGCTTGCTGCTTCGTCGTCCACCAGGTCGTGAAGCTTATCCGGGTGACGTATTCTATTTGCACAGCCGCTTGTTGGAACGCGCTGCAAAACTGAGTGACGCTCTGGGCGCAGGTAGTTTGACCGCTCTCCCCATTATTGAAACCCAGGCCGGAGACGTCAGTGCCTATATTCCGACCAACGTGATTAGTATCACGGACGGCCAAATCTTTTTGGAAAGCGACTTGTTTAACGCAGGTATTCGCCCCGCAATTAACGCCGGTTTGTCCGTCAGCCGGGTCGGTGGCGCTGCACAAACCAAAGGGATTAAAGCCGTCGCCGGTAAGTTGCGTCTGGACTTAGCCCAGTTCCGCGAATTGGAAGCCTTCGCTCAGTTCGCAAGTGATCTGGACAAAGCCACCCAAGATCAGCTGAAACGAGGCCAGCGCTTAATGGAACTGCTGAAGCAGCCCCAATACTCACCGCTATCGGTGGCCGAGCAATACTCTGTTTTGTTCGCCGGAAACAACGGTGTTTTGGATCCGTTAGAAAACGACCAAGTGCTGCCCTTCAAACAAGAGTGGTTCAGCTATTTCGCAACCAAACTGCCCGATCTCATTAAGATGCTGAATGACGGCGGCAAACCTTCGGATGATGAAAACAGCACGCTGTTAAAAACCCTCATCGATTTCCGAGACTCTGTCTTCAGTGGAAAGAAAGCCTAACCCATGCCCAATTTGAAGGATATTCGTCGACGCATTAAGAGCGTACAGAGTACGAAAAAAATTACTCAGGCCATGAAAATGGTGGCTGCCGCCAAAGTAAAACGGGCGGAGAACAAAGTGAAGGCCAATCGGCCGTTTTCCAGCGAACTGAATCGCATTTTTACCGATGTGTATGAAGCGCTGAAAAACCAGACGGCTGAACTGGATGGCTCGGTGTATAAAAATATTCTTCGTGATGCGCCGGTTAAAAACGTCGGCATTGTCGTCATGAGTTCCGATCGCGGGTTATGCGGCGCTTATAACGCGAGCATTATTCGTCAGGCATTGCAATTGCAGAAAAAATATGAAGAAGCAGGTATCACGCCTAAGTTTTTTCTGGTCGGTAACAAAATCATTCGTTCTTTTAAGCTATACAGTAATGCAGAAGTTTTAGGGTCTTTGGGCAATATGACGGCTGCACCCACCCCGGATGATTCGCGTGACATTTCCCATCAGTTGGTGAAGGCATTTCAAGATCATAAAATTGATGCCGTACAAATTTTATACACGCGCTTTAAATCCATGATTTCCTATCAAGTGACGTTAAAGCCGGTATTCCCTGTTAAAGGCTTGATTCCTGAGCTGGAACATCTCCTCCCCGCCCCGGAAGATATGTACCCCCTCAACCGTCACATGGCCCTCTTACCCGGCGTGCGTCCGGAAACCTTGCTGGAACCCAATGCGTCAGAAGTGTTAGATACGCTTGTGCCGCTGTATCTCAGCAACCAGTTTTACAACGCTCTGCTGGAAGCCTCCGCCAGCGAACTCGCGGCCCGGATGACGGCCATGTCCAATGCCTCTAACAACGCCGCCGAGATGATTGGCAAACTGACGTTGATTTACAACAAGGCCCGCCAAGCCTCTATTACTCAAGAAATTCTGGAAATCGTCAGCGGCGCGAACGCGCTAGCGTAATTTGTAAGACCGAAATATCCGCAGGCGTTATGCCAGGAATACGCATCGCTTGCGCGAGCGTATCCGGTTTTAATTTAGCAAGTTTTTCACGGCCTTCGTTTGAAAGTTGCTGAATGCCCTTGTAATCCAACCAACCAGGAAGCTTGAAGAGATGGGCATCAGACAGACGAGAGACACTTTTCTGCTGTTTCTCGATGTAGCCTTTGTATTTAATTTCCGTTTCCACAAACAACGCGATATCAGGCGATACCTCACAAAACTGAGGATCCAATTGCTGAACCATTTCAAACGTTACTTGCGGACGTAGAAGCAAACTATAAAAAGATCGTCGCTCCTCTTCTCCTAAAGCATGTTTTGCGGTTTTTAATCGAATTTTTACTTCCTCAATGCGTCGTTGTTTTTCGTTAAAGATGTTCCAACGAAAATCATCGACCAAACCAATCTCTCGTCCCAGCGGAGTTAAGCGCGCATCGGCATTGTCTTGTCGAAGTAATAACCGATATTCGCTTCGACTGGTCAACATGCGGTACGGTTCTAAAATTTCTTTGGTCACCAAATCATCAATCAACGTGCCAATGTAAGAAGATTCCCGTGTCAAAATAAATGGCGTCTGATCCCCGGCATAACGTGCCGCATTAATCCCAGCCACCAGACCTTGTGCAGCAGCTTCCTCATATCCACTAGTGCCGTTAATCTGCCCTGCCATAAACAAGCCGGGAAGATTTTTGGCCATCAGTGACGGATGCAACTGATAGGCAGGGAAATAATCGTATTCCACGGCGCAAGCCGGGCGAATCATATCGACGTTTTCCAACCCCGGCAACGTCCGCAGCATGGCTACTTGTACATCAATGGGCAAACAGGAAGAAAATCCCTGCAGATACATTTCGTAGGAATCGCGGCTTTCAGGTTCGATAAATAAGTGATGGCTGTCTTTATCCGCAAACCGGGTCACTTTTTCTTCAATCGACGGGCAATATCGCGGGCCGGTTCCTTCCATCAGTCCCTGAACCATGGGCGAACGATGAATATTATCTCGAATCAGCTGATGTGTTTTTTCGGTCGTGCGAGTCAAGTGGCACGGTAATTGATCCAACACGGGACGATTCGGCAAAAACGAGAAAAACGCCGGGTTCTCATCTCCCGGATGAATATCCAAATTAGAAAAATCAATCGTCCGACCATCTATTCTGGGGGGCGTCCCTGTTTTTAAACGCCCGGTTATTAATCCCAAATCCTCTAAACATTTTGTCAGGCCTGTCGAAGCCGATTCTCCCGGACGACCGCCGCCAAAGCATTTTTCACCCACATATAATTTGCCGTTTAAAAACGTACCGGTTGTTAAAATAACGGCCTTGGCCGGATATTCAATCCCAAAAGAATCCTGTACGCCCACCACCGTTTGTCCATCCAATATTAAAGATACAGCCATGGTTTGCCGTAAGCTTAGATTTGTCTCGGTTTCCACCAATTGACGGGCAAAATTGCGATACTCGGTTTTGTCCGATTGCGCCCGCAAGGCATGGACCGCCGGTCCTTTGCTTCGGTTCAACATTTTTAATTGCAGATAAGTCGCATCGGCACAAATCCCCATCACGCCACCCAGTGCATCAATTTCTCGCACCAACTGACTTTTAGCAGGACCGCCGATAGCAGGGTTACAACTCATCTGACCAATGGTTTCCAGGCTCATGCACAGCATCAGGGTTTTGCAACCTAGCCGTGCTGAAGCCATAGCAGCCTCGATTCCGGCATGACCGCCACCAATAATAATTACGTCATAAGCTTTTTCACGCATGGTGTGATCATTGTAGCGAAGTTAAAGATTATCCACAATCACCGCCTGCGCATCCGCCGTCGGAACATCCTCCGCCACTGGCACAAGAATCATCGGAACATCCTCCGCCGCCGCCTGCTAAGCAACCACCGGCACCGCCGCCTCCTTTACCACCTCTTCCGCCAAGCAGTCCTTTAAGTGCCGAAGCGCCCGCATTAATAACTTGTGAGACATCTCCCCCTGTCCATGGTCTTCCACCACAGGAGCCTCCCCCTCCTCCTCCGCAAGAGGACCGTCCAGCACGTCCCGAATTAGCAGTAGAACAATTCCCCGCTCTTCCAGGAAAATGAGGGAGCGCTGCCCCGGCACATTGTCGATGTTGTATCGCCTGTGCAAAGGCATGGGCAAACACCGGGTTCATCCGGCACTGAGCAAAAGGGGGCCTGCCAAAATTGGCATTTGGCGGTACACCGCAATAATTATTGGGGGGGAGATAATTTTGAAACATGTTTTTTCTTCCTTGTCTTCTTAAAGTAAACGTCTGTTCTTTTTCTCTCTGTCTGTTCGTTGAAGGGGGTCACCGGGTAACTTTTTCACCCGGTGACATTCACAACAACGCTATCCAATGAACTGCCTCTGAAAGCTTTTTTAACTTGAAGAATCTGTAGGTCTTTTAGAATCAGGTGTTTTTGAAATGGCTTTAGCAAACTGGGCAAGCTCCTTTTGCGTGTTGTATTGGAGTGCTTTTAATGCCTCAGCCGTTTCCTGCTCTTGTTTTTGTCCTTGTACCTGAAGGGCCTGGGCAAATTCTGCCTCCAGTTTTTTGTGATCGCCGCCACCCCCTTTTTGTACTTGTTGGGTTAATGCAGCAATCTGTTGTTGCTGTTGAGCAAGCTGTTGTTTCTGTTGTTTAAAGGGGGCTACGGCTTTCTGAAACATTCCCCAAAAGTTCTGTTGAGCGAATTGTCCATTTTGGGCATACAGTAACCGAGTATCTTGTTGCAGCAGCTCTCTAAAGCTGGGTGTTCCTACTGATCCGAAGGTCATGAGAGATTTCCTCCTTGTCGTCTGTCCTAATTTCTTCCAAGTCTTATTTACTAAAATTGATCAGGTGCTTGGGCAAATGGTGATGACGCAATTGGGTTTTGTCCGAAACCGCCTGCACCGGCTTGTTGATTGTCTAGCTCCTGGATACCTGCCTCATAACCGGCTTGGGGTGGTTGACCCGATGCAGCGGCTTCTTCAGCACCCGTTTTTCCAGCCACTTTTTGAGCAATGAAGTTTGCTCTTTCAAGACCACCGCCATGTCTTAAGACTCTATCAGCAGCATGATCACCAGCCTGGGCTGGATCTGGCGGAATTGGCGGAGGAAAACCACCAGGTATTCCGACAGGAGGCGGTAAAATACCGACCGGGGGAAAAGGTGCAACGGGCGGAAAGCCTCCAAAAGCGGCAAATCCAAATCCGCGAGGTGCAAAACCTCCACGAAAAGCGCATGGGCCCGGAGCAAATCCGGCACCCGCTGAGGCACTGGCAAAGCCAGGTCCGGCTATAGCACTAGCAAAAACCATATAATATTCCTCCTATGTTCCACTTATCCAAACGCCGAGGGGAATATAACAATGAACCAGCCTTAATCGAATAATCTCTGAAGTTTTTTTGCCTATATCCCTGGACGTTATACTGATTTATGTTTATATAAAAACAATCATAAAGCGATTTGTGACGGCTCAAACCTTAAGAAAGGATAAAGATCTAAAAATCAGACTGCAAGCTGAAAAGAAAACGTGTCCACCCCTGGCTCGGTTTCGCCTGTTTTACATAAAATGCATTTCATCTCTTAATATTAACCGACTTGGATGAGATTCGTCATCGTACAGCTGCTTGTCATATGCCATCGTGACGGTGAATAAAAGGAACTATCCCCTCTCCATCTCCGATGGAGAGGGAGAATCCGTTAGGCGAGCCCAAATTTATGATTGAAGTTGAATGCATGCCGAGCCTTACGGATTCGGGTGAGGGAATAGCAGAAAGAACACACCCACTTGACTCTCCCTTTTCAGTGGCTTACTATAAAACTCCCGACATCAAATCGGGAACTTCGCGGGTGCGCTAGTAAGGTGTCCAGCAAAGGCCAAGGGGCCGCAAAGGTCAACCAAGCTACGAGGAGCCTAACATCTCCGGGAAAAGCCATCTTCTAAGTCTGTTCTTTGATAACTGCATAGAATGAGATTAAAGCAATGCGATCACCGAGCTTGTTGTCTTATTAAGTTAAGATGACAACTCAAATAACAGCATGGTTGACGACACAACTTCTGTCCGTGTTTGTCAATCATAATGTAATGATTGGATTGCCAATGTTTTATCCAAAACGATCTGGGGTCTGTTAGGGATTTTTTCTCTGATGGACCCAACTATAAAAGTTACGGTCTTGTCTTTCCGGCGAAAGCCGGAATCCAGGAACAGCAATGTCCAAAGAAAACCAATATTACTGTTACATCCTGGCCAGCGCCAGAAACGGTACTTTATACACAGGCGTCACCAACGATCTCATCCGTCGGGTTCACGAACATAAGACGGACTTAGTTGAAGGTTTCACCAAGCGATATAAGGTACACCAACTGGTTTGGTACGAAGTTCACGGTGATATCCAAGCGGCTATTTATCGTGAAAAATGTATCAAAGAATGGAAGCGCAAGTGGAAGTTAGAGCTGATTGAATCTGTGAATCCTAAATGGGAGGATTTGTATTCTCAGTTGTAAGGGTTATGTCTTTCCGGCGAAAGCCGGAATCCAGAGCCCCCTGTACGGTGTAACCATCTGGTTTTCTGGACCCCGGCTTTCGCCGGGGCGACAAGAGCGGTAATAGACCCGAGCCTTACGGCCACGGGATGGGGGAAGTTAAGAACTGTAACACTTTCCAGCTTGAATCCAGAGCCTCTAGCAATTTCAAATCTTGAGCAGCGTATATAGAAATACTGAGTTAATTAACAAGGTATTTTAAGATGATGGTTCAAAATGTAAAGGTGAAGGTGAACTTTGGAATGGCGACTTATGAATATCGTGGGCTCAAAGATTTTAAGAGTTTGCAATCATCTGTGGAAGAGTTTGCTAAAGGCTTATCCTTAGTAGATAATACCGCTGCTGTCTATTATAGCTTGACACCTCCTGGCTTGTCAGGATTTGCTTCAAAGGGAAATGTACATCCAGAAGATAAATGTCCGGTATTGAGGATAGGGTACCTTGATGCTGATAAGTGTACTCATATGAAGGCATTAGATGAACAGTTGAAGCGTCTTCTTTCTAAGAGCCTTTTAGGACATATACGAGAATTGAAATCCTAATAAAAATAATCCCTAACAAACCCTAGACGTTTTGGAATTTAGGTAAAGCTACCAAGAGCGCATGATGGATGCCTTGGTACGAGCAGCCTACGAAGGACGCAGAAAGCGGCGATACGCCACGGGGAGTTGCTAACAAGCCTTGATCCGTGGGAATCCGAATGGGGCAACCCAGCAGGAGTTATGTCCTGTTATCCACATCTGAATACATAGGGTGTGTGAAGGCAAGCCAGGGAACTGAAACATCTTAGTACCTGGAGGAAGTGAAATCAAACTAGAGATTCCCCTAGTAGCGGCGAGCGAACGGGGATCAGCCTAAACCTGATGTGTGCCATAGCCTGTGGGCGTTGCACATTGGGGGTCGTGGGAACATCATCCGAGAACCACAGCACTCGGCGAGAGTTACAAATTGTATTTTTACTTGAAGTGTTCTGGAAAGAACCGCCATAGACGGTGATAGCCCGGTAAGGAAAAGGAATACAGCTCTTGCGATGTCACCCGAGTAGCACGAGACACGTGAAACCTCGTGTGAATCTGTCGGGACCATCCGATAAGGCTAAATACTGCTCGTAACCGATAGTGAACTAGTACGGTGACGGAAAGGCGAAAAGAACAGTGGAAAGCTGAGTGAAATAGAACCTGAAATCGTGCGCTTACAAGCAGTTAGAGCACTATTGATAGTGTGATAGCGTGCCTGTTGAAGAATGAGCCGGCGAGTTATCTTATGTCGTAGGTTAAGGGGTTAATACCCGGAGCCACAGGGAAACCGAGTCTGAATAGGGCGTTTATTATGGCATGAGATAGACCCGAACCCGAGTGATCTAACCATGGCCAGAGTGAAGCGTAAGTAACATTACGTGGAGGCTCGAACCTTTGAATGTTGAAAAATTCCTGGATGAGTTGTGGTTAGCGGAGAAATTCCAATCGAACTCGGAGCTAGCTGGTTCTCTCCGAAATGCATTGAGGTGCAGCGTCGTATTTATCTTACCGGGGGTAGAGCACTGATTCGGTGCGGGCCCTAGAACGGGGTACCAAATCGAAATAAACTCCGAATACCGGTAATGTTAGTGTACGGCAGTGAGACTGTGGGAGCTAAGTTCCATGGTCAAAAGGGAAACAGCCCAGACCGCCAGTTAAGGTCCCTAAATTAATGCTAAGTGGTTAACGAGGTGATACTCCATAGACAACCAGGATGTTGGCTTAGAAGCAGCCACCATTAAAAGAGTGCGTAATAGCTCACTGGTCAAGGGGTATTGCGCGGAAAATTCGTGGGACTAAGCATTATACCGAAGCTGCGGGCTTTAGACTTTTGTCTAGAGCGGTAGGAGAGCGTTCTGTTGTAGGTTGAAGCCAGATCGATAAGGACTGGTGGACGAAGCAGAAGTGAGAATGTCGGCTTGAGTAGCGAAAACATTGGTGAGAATCCAATGCACCGAAAACCTAAGGATTCCCACGGCAGGCTCGTCCGCGTGGGGTTAGTCGGACCCTAAGCTGAGGCTGAAAAGCGTAGGCGATGGACAATCGGTTGATATTCCGATACTACGGGCAAATCGTTATTGAGCTGCGGGGTGACACAGGAGGCTATGGCCGCAAGGTCGATGGAATGCCTTGTTTAAGCGTGTAGGTAGCGTCGGTAGGAAAATCCGCCGGGGCGTTAAAAACTGAGGCGTTACAAGGAGGCACTACGGTGCCGAAGGGCTAGACGCCACACTGTCAAGAAAACCCTCGCAAGTGAGATTTGTTCGTATCCGTACTGTAAACCGCCACAGGTGGGTAGGTAGAGAATACCAAGGTGCGCGAGATAACCCTCCCTAAGGAACTCGGCAAAATGGTCTCGTAACTTCGGGAGAAGAGATACCCTGGTACCGTGTAAGCTCCTTGCGGGCCGAAGCGGGATAGGGTCGCAGTGACCAGTCCCAGGCGACTGTTTACCAAAAACACAGGTCTGTGCTAAGTCGTAAGACGATGTATACGGGCTGACGCCTGCCCAGTGTCGGAAGGTTACGTGGAGAGGTTAGCCGCAAGGCGAAGCTTTGAAACTAAGCCCCGATGAACGGCGGCCGTAACTATAACGGTTTGGAAGCATCCAGGTGTGCGATAAAGGAATGCACTGGATGAACGAAAGGGCCGTTACAAAATCTGGCTATATGCTGGAACAACTCAGTATCCTGCGCTACTCGTTCGATTTTTACTTTAATCTTGCATTGTTCTACATACCCGGTGACTCTTGTCACCCCGGCGAAGGCCGGGGTCCAGGAAAACCGATATGTATCAAGAGAGTGACTGCTCCTAACAGAGTTGGTTGGTCTCCTGGATTCCGGCTTTCGCCGGAAAGACAAGGGTGAGAGAAAAGTGAAACCGAGCAGTGAAAATGCGTCAGGTGGAGTCAATCAGCAGGAAAGGCTTGAACCTCTTCAAAAGGGCTCAAGAATCCTCAGAGACTATACGCCGGACATTGCAAGCTAAACGGCTTGTTAATGAAGATATAGTCCAGTCCCCCTAGCTACCCGGCGTTTGCCACTGGCGTGACAACCGGTACACTGGCGGTTCGTCCGTCCCGGTCCTCTCGTACTAAGGACGGCTCCACTCAAATCTCTTGCGCACATGCCGGATATGGACCGAACTGTCTCACGACGTTCTGAACCCAGCTCACGTACCGCTTTAATGGGCGAACAGCCCAACCCTTGGGACGTACTACCGCCCCAGGATGCGACGAGCCGACATCGAGGTGCCAAACCTCCCCGTCGATGTGGACTCTTGGGGGAGATCAGCCTGTTATCCCTATGGTAACTTTTGTCCGATGAGCCACGGCGATTCCATTCTCAACCGCAGGATCACTAAGCCCGACTTTCGTCCCTGTTCGACTTGTAAGTCTCACAGTCAAGCTCCCTTCTGCCTTTACACTCTTTGGCTGATTTCCATCCAGCCTGAGGGAACCTTTGGGCGCCTCCGCTACATTTTAGGAGGCGACCGCCCCAGTCAAACTCCCCGCCAGGAAATGTCCGTCAGCCGGATCTTAGCGGCTAAACGTTAGAATCCCAAATGCAAAAGAGTGGTATCTCAACGATGACTCCCCGAAAGCCAAAGCCTCCGGTTCAAAGTCTCCCACCTATTCTGCGCAATCACAGTCAAA
>Ga0206873_1031_pt1 | contig 44589 bp, 42 predicted proteins | sample Alteio_BWOrgCont_11_FD_152631 | JGI IMG/M metagenome (GOLD analysis project Ga0206873, IMG submission 152631) | Enriched cells from forest soil in Barre Woods Harvard Forest LTER site, Petersham, Massachusetts, United States -... | ecosystem: Environmental > Terrestrial > Soil > Temperate forest >...
CCTCACTATTGTCTCAAGACACGCATGATACTCAAGATTAGAAAACACCCTAATAATAAAACGGCTATAATTCTAGAAGCCTCAAAATAGTGTATATGCATCAACTTATTTTTTTGATTAATAATAATTGGGGTTGAATATACCTTGACCAGAACTACTTTTTTGCAATTGATAAAAAGAGTACCCCAAAAAACCACCTAATATCGACTTATGGATGACATTAGTGAGACCACTCGCCAGAGCTTGAGAAACAATACGATTAAACGTTAAGGGTTTAAGTGTATAAATTTTCGCCATATTTAAGCCCCTGTCCAAAGCTATTTTTACGACTTTACGGTGGGTAGATGGTCCAAACATCGACACCAACCCTAGGGCACTTAAACTCAACAAAGATCTTGCCACGCTATAGATAACGCCCATTTTGGCACCCGTCTCAATCGTGGGCCAAGCATTTTGGGATTGACTATAAGACTGATAATGGGTGTTCATGTTGGTGAATTGGGGTTGTCTATTAATAGAAGACGCCGCATTGATAAAAGTCATGGTGGTTACCTCTTTTTACCCATGTTCTAAAACACTGACTTGAGTTAAATGGCTCATTTCTATGGATGGTTTTTTCGTATTGTTTAAAACAATGACAGCTTGCTTCGCATTTTTAAATACTTCTTGGGCTACACTACCAGTCAAGAGGCTGGCTAAACCTTTTCGGCCATGAGATCCGATAACGATCTGATCCATCTGGTTTTGGCTTGCATATTTACAAATTGCTTCAGCGGGCTTGCCATCTAAATATTGCGCATCTGCGACGGAAAATCCCTGACTTTCAAAATAAATCCTAACAGCTTCTAATATTTCAATACTTTTTTCTTCAATCCAATCATTCGCTGCAAGTGATTCTGATAGATGATCTACAACCGGGGTTAAAGCTAGGCCATTGGTTGCCAGTGACTCCGGCATAAAATCAATGACATGGACTAGATAAATCAGGCTAAAGGCAGGGTTTAAAAATTCGATAGCCCATTGTAAGGTTAGCTTTGTAGACTCAGATTCATCGATGGGAATCAAGATTTTTTGGATATGTCCAGCTCTTGTTTGGAGAGTCTTTTTATCTACATGGCTTAATTTAAAGGTCGTCATGTCGGGATGTTGAATATTATTGATGAGTAGTACAGGTTGATTGGCATCTCTAAATACTTTTTGACTGACGTTTCCCATCCAAATACTATCAAGTCCTGTTTTTCCTTGAGAGCCAATAATAATTTGATCCACTTCTTTTTTATCAGCATATTCACAAATCGAAAAAGCAGAATCATCACTGAGAACATCGTAAGCCTCTTTTACGCAAAACCCACAGTCTTCAAGGAGGGTTCTTCCGGCTTTTAAGATATTTACAGTGGCTCGTTTTTCATTTTCATAGGAGACCCCCACTGGGGGAAGCGCTGCGGCAAGTGGAACCGTTTCAATTACCGACAACAAATAGAGCTCTGTATTCTGCTTGTCTAAAATTTTGGCAGCCCATTTCAGCGTTGCATTTGAGTAATCAGAACCGTCAATGGGTAACAAAATTTTCATATAAGATTCCTACTTTAGCAGGCTTTCTTTTATTTGTGTGTCATTACCTTAACACCCAAATGAAGTTTTAGAATTGCCCATGTGAGCATTAAATTATAGTCCACTGGTTACAAAATAAACTGCTCCACTGCATTGGCAAAACCTTCATCATCATTGCTGGTGGTAACGTAATCTGCCTGTTGCTGAACTTCTTTACTGGCATTACCCATCGCAATGCTTAACCCGCAGTCTTTAAACATCGGGACATCGTTGGGCATATCCCCCATTGTAGCAATTTCCTGCTTCGGAATACCCAATTCACGGGATAATGTTTCCAATGCACTGCCCTTGTTTGCTTCTAGGGCGGTGATATCCAGATAATAAGGCTGAGAATGCTCTGCGGTGACCTTTCCTTTTAATTCTTTTTGCATCGCTTTTTCACAAGTCGTAATCGCTTCGTAATCATCGCTAATGCCGACAATCTTAATTAGTTTATGCGCTGCCTCCTTAAGATTGGGCATCACTGTTGGGGAAAACCGGACATTTTTTTCTTCATGCGCTAAATGGGGCACATTGAGAGACGGCACAAACCAATCCTGCTGAGTATAAACCCACACTGCCAGGTGATACTGAGACAACATTTCGTAAACTCTGGGAACGATGTCTTCTGGAATAGAAAATGATTGGATGACTGAATAATTCTTCGGATCAACAATAACGCCTCCGTTAAACCCTGCAACGAGTGTTGTAATTTTCAGTTCATCAATAAACATGCGCATACCCCTAGGCGGACGTCCACTGGTGATGGCCATTTCTATGCCGGCTTCACGAAGTTGCTCGACCGCTTTAAGCGCGCGTTTCGTGAGAACTTTATCTGTGGTCACTAAAGATCCATCTACATCGGCCAGAAATAAAGAAATTTTAGACATAAGAACCCCTGCGTTTTATGGCCCAACCCAGAGCAATAAGTCCCAAGGCGGAGAATAAAAGTTTGCCTTTATTCATTTGTAACCATAGGGTCATGCTGTAGGATTTAGAACCACTATCAAAGTCACCATGGGAGTTATGTCCACCGACAGGATGCCATAAATTATCAGGTCTATGAGGAGAGATGGGTTGTTTGGTTTGTTGGGCGCCGTATCCCATATGTCCCAGATATTTGTCCAACCAACCGGGAATAAATTTTTCTCCCCAGACTGCTTTCCAGGTCGGAGAGCCGACTAATAATTCTCTCGGATGATGCTCAGAGGCCCAAACGATAGCCCTTGCCGCTACTTCCGGTTGGTAAATCGGGGGGACCGGCTGCGGATGATCGGGAAGTCTGCTTTTGACCCAATCGAATTGAGGTGTATTCACTGCAGGCATGGCAACCATGGAAACCTTGACCGCGCTTTTGTCATGAGACAACTCGCATAATAAGGATTCCGTAAAACCTTTAATGGCATGTTTGGCTGCACAATAGGCTGATTGCAGGGGGATACTGCGATGCGCCAGTGCAGAACTGACCTGAACAATGGTGCCCTTATTGCGAGGGGACATTCGCCTTAAGGCCGCCAGTGTTCCATAAACATATCCCAAGTAAGTCACTTCAGTGACGCGTTTGTATTCTTCGGCTTTCATCTCACTAATAGGAGAAAACACGGATGCCATCGCATCATTCACCCAAACATCAATGGGACCAAATGCATCCTCTAGTTGTTGGGCTGCTGATTCAACAGCTTCAGCATCAGCTACGTCAATCGGAAAAATAATGGCTTGACCGCCTGCAGTTTCCACTTCATCCTTTGCAGCGTTCAAACCATCTTCATCGCGGGCAATTAAACCGATTTTGGCATGCTGTTTGGCAAATTCGCGAACAGTGGCGCGTCCAATTCCCGCCGAAGCGCCGGTAATCATGATGACCTTTGGTTTTTTATGCAGTAAAGTCATACACTACTCCTTCTTTTACTTTTTTAATATTTCCCAACATTTCTTTTCGGCTCAGTAAAATCATTAAAAGCATTAAAAAAGCGGTAATCAGACAAAGGGTGCACCACGTCCCTACAACCAGAGGCTGCATTATTAATAAGCCTAAGGTTGCAAAAGCCATGACAACCATACATGCACTTAATAGAATGGTTCGTCCCGTCAGGGCAAAAATGGCTTCCACGCCATAGAAGATGGAGCCCAGACCAGCGTCCGAAATGGGGAAAGCTTTCGAGATATTAGAGGTCAGCACAGCCCTGGTTCCTGGCGTAAAGAAGGGCTCCCAGACTGTAGGGAAATAACCCAGTTGAAATGCCGCCATGTAATGGGTGATTAGAAAACAACTCAACGCCAACAAAATAATCGGTGCTCGTTTAGCCTCCCATTGCCCTCGTTGAAAAAGAGAGATTCCTAAAATAAATAACCCCAAAAACGTCTCAGCATTAAAGCCAGTTAGGCTGGGTGCTTTGAATATGAGTGGTGCAAACAATAGCGCCAAGCCCAAGACTATACCACTTATTCTGATGATCATTTTTGTCTACCCTGCTTGATATACAGTGACTTGAAAGTAGATGTCATCACTGATCCGACTTTTGGGATTGGCGCCGGGTAAGACCTGAATGGTCCAAGGTCCAGATTTTGTAAACGTGGTTGCAACCTGATACTCCCCAGGTCGTCTCATCTCATGTAAATGAACCGGCGCAGAAATCCAGTGGGAATAAGGATGAGTCACCAAATGTTTTTCAACAACCCTCATGGAGGACACATCCAATGGGCGATAAATTTTGCCTTCTCGTAAATAAAGATGATAAGTATTTTGACCGACCTTTAAGGGTTTAGGAAAACGCAGCAATACTTCATACTTGCCACTATTCTGTTCAAGCTGTACGGGCTGAGCCGCATAAACAACCGCATAAGATAATGTGGGAATTGTAAATCCAAACATCAGGCAGAACAACCATTGAGTAAAAGTATTCATGAGCTTGCCTTTAATGTGAGTGCTTCTTACGCTAGCAGATAGAGAGACCTATTTATACACCCATGCGGCTAATCTATTCATGGGTTATAAGGTGTAGGATATACACGCACGCATGTTTTTAATGAAGAAAGAAAAGAAATGACCAATGTAAATGATGGGTCCAGCTTTTTTACATCGGATGACTATGGCGATGCTTATGGCTTGGAGAGCCAAGGCTTTTTCTACCGGGATACCCGCTTTTTATCCAAAGCGATTTTAACAGTGAATGGGCAGAAGCTTAAACTTGTCAGTTCGAGACAAGTAGATTACTTTTCAGCGTGCTTTTTTATGACACTGCCATTAAAAGGAAAAAATCAAGTGAATCCCTTGACCATTATTCGAACGAGACTCTTGGGAGAAGGTAATCATGAAGAAATTATTTTTGAAAATTACTCCAAGGCTGCTATTGATTTAACGATTCATTTTGAATTTGATAGCGATTTTGCAGATATTTTTGAAATTAAAAATGGACAGTCTGCTTTAGGAAATAAAAAAATTAAGATAGACAAGTCCAGTAATGAGCTTGTTTTTACTTATGACATTGAAACACTGCATCGAGAAACTCACATCTCCTGCGATCAGCCACCTCAAGATATTGAGGATCAGACGTTTATTTTTAAAATCACGGTGCCGCCTAAGGGCAAATGGCAAACCTGCTTTGCGATTAAACCCGTGTGGGATCATGATAAAAAAGAGCCTAAATATGCCTGTCATGATTTTGGGAATGCCAAGCCCCAGATGGCCGAATCCATGGCCAGTTGGTTGGATCGTACTCCTAAGTTAACTAGCGACCGAGATACGTTTGAATTGGTCTTTAAACGGTGCATTGTCGATTTGGCGGCACTTCGATTTTATCTGCCCTGGGAGCCAAAAACACCGGTTTTAGCCGCTGGATTGCCATGGTATATGGCTTTATTCGGGCGAGATAGTTTAATTACTGCTTACCAAACATGTTATTTAGCACCTGATATCAGTGAAGATATTTTACGCACACTGGCACATTACCAGGGTAAAGAAGTCAACGATTTCCGAGATGAAGAGCCGGGCAAAATCCTTCACGAATTGCGATTTGGTGAATTAACCGCTCTGCACAAAACGCCTCACAATCCTTACTACGGCACCGCAGATTCAACACCACTTTTTTTAATCCTTTTGCACGAAGTGTATCGTTGGACGGGCAATAAAAAGCTCGTCAATGAATTAAAAGAAGCCGCACTGAACGCTTTAAAATGGATGGATGACTATGGTGATTTGGACGGGGATGGGTATATTGAGTATCATAAGCGATCCAATTCTTCTCAAGGCTTAAACAATCAATGCTGGAAAGATTCTTGGAACAGCATGCTGTTTAGCGATGGACACATGGCACAATCGCCTATGGCGGCAGTTGAAATTCAAGGGTATCAATACCGTGCCCGGCTTTGCGTGGCTGAACTGGCAGAAACCGTTTGGAACGATACGACTCTTGCGCAAAAGCTCAATCAACAAGCGGACACGCTGAAGAAAAAATTTAACCGGGATTTCTGGATAGACGACAAAGGGGGTTATTTTGCCTTGGCGTTAGACAAAGATAAAAAACCGGTGGACTCGATGACCTCCAACATGGGGCAATTGCTCTGGTCGGGAATAGTCGATAAAGATAAAGCCGATAAAGTGGTCAGTCAGTTAATGAATCCTGACATGTTTAGTGGCTATGGTATTCGTTCCATGTCTAAACAGGATGAAGGTTTCGATCCCATTGAGTATCACAACGGAACCGTGTGGCCGCATGACAACAGCTTTATTGCCGAAGGCTTAATAAACTATGGCTACCGGGACGAAGCCAATCAAATTATTCAAGCATTGCACGATGCGGCGTATTACTTCGATTATCGCTTGCCGGAAGTTTTTGCCGGGTATGACAGACATCCTATTAATTTCCCTGTAAACTACCCGACGGCATGTTCTCCACAGGCATGGGCCACTGGAACGCCTATTTTACTGATGCGTATCTTATTAGGATTAGAGCCTAATCTTGATCGCCAAACAATAGAAGCCAAACCTCATTTACCTCCTGATATGAAAAATTTAACGCTTCAAAATATTCGACTTTTTGGTAAACAGTTTAATATCCATGTCGACAGAAAAACCACTGAGATTCACGAACTGGGGATTCTTCAACATGCAAGCGGATAATGCAATTATCTTAACCATTAATGGAGGCTCGTCGAGCATCAAATTTGCATTGTTCGAGATGAGGGACTCGCTACAAAGAATTCTGTCGAGTAGTATTGATCGGATTGGAGAATCAGATTACACGGCAGCCATAACTAATTTAATGGATTGGCTTGAAGCAAGCGGTAAAAAGAACAAATTAACTGCTATCGGGCATCGAGTGGTTCATGGGGGACCCAAGTATAGCAGGCCTCAACGAATTAACGCAGAAATGATTGAAGATCTTCATCAGCTTATTGCGTTTGATCCGGAGCATCTACCGGGTGAAATCTTATTGATCAAGGCCTTTCAACACCAATTTCCCAATTTACTTCAAGTGGCATGTTTTGATACGCATTTTCACCATGATATGCCTCGTGTGGCGAAATTATTACCCATTCCAAGACGATATGAAGCAAAAGGTATCCGGCGGTATGGGTTTCATGGATTGTCGTATGCGTTTCTGATGGAAGAACTGGGAAAATTGCAAGCAGCACAAGGCCGGGTCATTCTTGCCCATTTGGGCAATGGCGCGAGCTTGGCGGCGGTACTTAATGGCAAATCTATAGACACCAGCATGAGCTTTACCCCGGCAGCCGGAGTCCCGATGAGCACTCGCTCAGGCGACATCGACCCCGGACTGTTTGGATATTTGGCACAGACCGAAGGTTTGGATGCCAAAGGGTTTAATGAAATGGTTAATTTCCAGTCCGGACTGCTGGGCGTATCGGAAACCAGTTCTGATATGCATGATTTGCTTGACCATGAAGCACAGGATTTACGTGCCGCTGAAGCGATTTCGCTCTTTTGTTATCAGGTCAAGAAATGGATAGGGGGGTTCGCAGCAGCGTTGGGTGGAATGGATACATTGTTATTTGCGGGGGGCATTGGAGAAAATGCACCCCAAATTCGAGCGCGAATTTGCGAAGGACTGGAATTTCTGGGAATAGAACTGGAGGAAAAGCAAAACTCAGCAAATGAGGGCGTAATTTCTTCAGTAACCAGTCGGGTTTCGGTTCGCGTTATTCCTACGGATGAAGAACTCATGATTGCCAAAATGGTTTTAAAAGAAATAAAAAAGGAGAAATAAACATGAACACCACGACACTTTCCCCGAAACGGCCCCCGATAAAAACAGAAACTCTTTCATCGGCGCTACTTCAAAAGATGAATGCGTATTGGCGCGCTGCTAATTATTTATCAGTGGGTCAGATTTATCTGTATGATAATCCGCTCTTGAAAGAGCCGCTAAAAATGTCTCATGTGAAACCTCTGGTGGTTGGGCACTGGGGGACGACACCCGGTCAGAATTTCATCTATGTGCATTTGAACCGGGTGATTAAAGAGCATGACCTCAATATGTTCTATATCGCAGGTCCTGGTCACGGTGGTCCTGCATTGGTTGGTAATACTTATCTCGAAGGCAGCTACAGTGAAATTTATCCAAACATTAGTCAGGACGAAGAAGGGATGAAAAAGCTGTTCACGCAATTTTCTTTTCCTGGCGGAATTTCCAGCCATGTGGCTCCGACCACGCCGGGGTCCATTCATGAAGGAGGCGAGCTCGGGTACTCTTTAAGTCATGCGTTTGGGGCTGCGTTTGATAATCCCGATCTCATTGTTGCGTGTGTCATTGGCGATGGCGAAGCGGAGACGGGACCCTTGGCAACTGCATGGCAATCCAATAAATTTCTCAATCCCATTACTGATGGCGTCGTATTGCCAATTCTGCATCTCAATGGCTATAAGATTAGTAACCCAACGGTTCTGGCCAGAATTAAGAATGAAGAATTGGCGCAATTTATGCGCGGTTGTGGTTGGACCCCCTATTTTGTGGAAGGAGATGAACCCGAAATCATGCATCAACTCATGGCCACGACTTTAGAAAAAGCCATGGAAGACATTCGACACATTAAAAGTCATCCCGATACCGCTCGTCCGAGTTGGCCCATGATTGTGTTGAGATCACCCAAGGGCTGGACGGGACCCAAAGTTGTGGATGGTCTCCAGATTGAGGGGACGTTCCGGGCACATCAGGTGCCTCTGCTGGTGGATGCCGATCATCCCGAACATCTCCAGCAGCTTGAAAACTGGATGAAGAGCTACAAGGCAGAAGAACTATTCGATGAGAATGGCAGACTAATACCGGAATTGGCTGAGCTGGCCCCTAAAGGCGACCGGCGGATGGGTGCCAATCCCCACACCAATGGGGGCGTTCTGCTACGCGATCTAAAAATGCCTGATTTTCGAGTCCATGCGGTCAGTGTGCCTTCTCCGGGTGCAGTGAACGGCCAAGATACACTTGTGCTGGGTAATTTTTTACGGGACGTGATCAAGCTCAATCAGACTCAGCGTAATTTCCGTATTTTCGGTCCTGATGAGACGATTTCAAATCTGCTGGGCTCGGTGTTTGAAGTGACCAATCGTCAATGGGACGCCCAAACTGTCAAGAATGATGAATTTTTAGCGCCTACCGGGCTTGTGTTGGACTCCATGCTCAGCGAGCATCAATGTGAGGGCTGGCTGGAGGGTTATCTACTCACAGGACGGCACGGGCTGTTCAACAGCTACGAGGCCTTTATTCGCATTGTCGACTCGATGTTCAGCCAGCATGCCAAGTGGTTAAAGGTTACATTGGAGCTGCCGTGGCGACGTAAAATAGCGTCGCTAAATTATCTACTAGCTTCCCATGTCTGGCAGCAGGATCATAACGGCTTTACCCATCAGGATCCCGGTTTTCTCGATCATGTCATCAACAAAAAAGCCGATATCGTGCGCGCTTATCTTCCGCCTGACGCCAACTGCCTGTTGTCGGTCATGGATCATTGTCTGCGCAGTCGCCATTATGTGAACGTAGTGGTTGCGGGAAAACATGCCCTGCCCCAATGGCTGACGATGGAAGAAGCAGTGGTGCATTGTACCGAAGGAATTGGTATCTGGCAATGGGCCAGTAATGATCAGGGCACCGAACCGGACGTGGTCATGGCGTGTTGTGGAGACACACCCACGCTGGAAATTTTGGCTGCCGTTTCTATTTTGCGCCAGCATCTGCCCGATCTGAAAATCCGTGTGATCAATGTCGTTGATCTCATGAAGTTGCAGTCTCACAGTGAGCACCCGCACGGACTCAACGAAACAGATTATGATTCACTGTTCACCAAAGATAAGCACATCATTTTCGGCTTTCATGGCTACCCCTCTTTGGTTCATCGACTTACCTACCGTCGGACCAATGCTAATTTGCATGTGCGAGGCTACAAGGAAGAGGGCACAATCACGACGGCCTTTGACATGCGGGTTCAAAACGACCTGGACCGGTTTCATCTGGTGCAAGACGTGATTGATCGATTGCCGCAATTGCATGATAAAGGAGCCGACCTGAAACAGTTGATGCAAGACAAGCTGATTGAGCACAAGCTGTATATCGACAAAAACGGGAAAGATATGCCTGAAATCGTGAATTGGAAATGGGGTAAACCCTAATGAATACGCAAGCGCTTATAGAGACAGCAAACAAACTGGTTGCCGACGACAAGGGCTTGCTTGCGATGGATGAAAGTACCCCAACCTGTAATAAACGATTTGCCAAGTTAGGGATTCCTCAGACCGAGGAAGCCCGGCGTTCCTATCGGGAGTTGATTATAACTACACCGGGTCTGGGTGAGGCTATAAGTGGCGCTATCCTTTATGACGAGACAATCCGCCAGCATAAGACAGATGGCACGTCCTTTCTTAGAGTTCTTACCGATGCGGGAATTATTCCCGGTATCAAAGTGGATACCGGTGCAAAAGAGATGGCGGGTCATCCTGGAGAGAAAATAACCGAAGGTCTGGATGGATTGCGAGATCGGCTCAAAGAATATGTTCAGATGGGTGCTCGTTTTGCCAAGTGGCGTGCCGTAATTACCTTGGGGAAAGGGATTCCCAGCCGGGGTTGTATCGATGCCAACGCCCATGCATTGGCTCGCTATGCCGCATTGTGTCAGGAAGCCGGACTGGTTCCCATTGTCGAACCGGAAGTATTGATGGACGGCGATCATACTATAGGGCGGTGCTTTGAGATCACGGAGGAAGTCCTGCTGACGGTTTTTAACCAGCTTTACACACAACGGGTGAAGCTGGAAGGAATGCTCCTGAAGCCCAACATGGTACTTCCCGGGTTGACCAGTCCCGAGCAGGCATCGGTGAATGAAGTAACCGACGCCACGGTGAGGTGTCTCTTGCGAGCTGTCCCTGCCGCTGTTCCTGGCATTATGTTCTTGTCGGGTGGTCAATCGTGTGAACTGGCATCGGCCCGGTTGAATGCCATGAACGAGAAATTTAAGATGGAACTGCCTTGGGCATTAGGATTTTCGTTTGCCCGTGCCATCCAACAACCGGCTTTGGAAATTTGGCATGGTAAAGAGGTCAATGTATCGATGGCACAGAAAGCTCTGTACCATCGAGCCATGTGTAATCGTGCTGCGCGCCGTGGTCAATATAATGCCGCAATGGAACAAGATCTACGCATCGCAATTGCGGTATAGCAAAGAAAGCAGGAATCCCATGATGGCCAATGCCCTCCAACCCAAGGTTTCCGATGCAAAAGATCTAAAAACGCTCCCCATGTCGGAAGTGCAGACAAAATTGGGATCGTCCCCTGATGGCCTCAGTCAGAATGAGGCTCAGAAACGGCTGACCCAATATGGACCAAACGAGATTGAAGAAAAGAAGACCAATCCGTTGCTGAAATTTCTCACTTATTTTTGGGGTCCCATCCCATGGATGATCGAGATAGCGGTGGTTCTGTCGGGTGTGGTTCGGCATTGGCCGGATTTTTTTATCATTCTCCTTTTGTTGGTTGCCAATGCTGCGGTTGGATTTTGGGAGGAACGCCAGGCGGGAAATGCCATTGCCGCCTTAAAGGCCAAGCTGGCAATTAAGGCCCGAGTGAAAAGGGATGGAAAGTGGGTAAACCCGGCAGCTTGTGAACTGGTACCAGGCGATGTTATTCGATTACGTTTAGGAGACATTGTACCGGCAGATGCACGCTTGTTGGAAGGCGATCCTATGGAAGTGGATCAGTCTGCTTTGACAGGCGAATCTTTACCCGCTACGCGTAAGCCCGGTGAGGCCGTGTATTCCGGTTCGATCATTCGCCAGGGGGAGATCGACGCAATAGTCTATGCCACAGGTACAAACACCTACTTTGGCAAGACGGCACAACTGGTGCAGGAGGCACACACGGTCAGCCACTTTCAAAAAGCAGTTCTGAAGATTGGTAATTACTTGATCATTCTTGCAGTCGCTTTGGTGGCAGTAATTATTACGGTTGCGACCTTACGGGGCGATCCCATCCTCACCACCTTGCAGTTTGCTTTGGTCCTCACTGTGGCTGCAATTCCCGTGGCGATGCCGACCGTACTGTCAGTCACGATGGCAGTTGGTGCTCGCCTTCTCGCCAAAAAAGAGGCGATTGTGAGCCGGTTAGTTGCTATTGAGGAATTGGCGGGCGTAGATGTATTATGTGCTGACAAGACCGGTACCTTGACCCAAAACAAACTGACATTGGGTGATCCGTATAGCGTCAATAATATCTCTGCTGAGCAAGTAATCCTCTATGCAGCGCTGGCGTCTCGCTCGGAAAATAACGACACCATTGATTTGGCTGTTCTAAGTGGCCTCAAAAATGATGAGGCGTTAAAAAGTTACCAGGCCGTTCATTTCCAGCCGTTTGACCCAGTCCACAAACGCACTGAGGCCATCGTCAAAGGCACAGACGGAAAAGAGTTCAAAGTAACCAAGGGTGCACCTCAGGTTATTTTGGAATTGTCGGCCAACAATGGACAGGTGCAATCCACCGTTGAGAAGGCCGTCAACGAATTTGCTGCACGCGGTTTTCGTTCATTGGGTGTGGCACAGGCTGAAGGAGATGGACCCTGGCAGTTTGTGGGTGTATTGCCTCTATTTGATCCACCACGGGAAGATGCCAAGGTAACCATTGCGACTGCACTAAAAATGGGTGTAAAGGTAAAAATGGTTACGGGGGATCAATTGGCCATTGCCCAGGAAACCGCCAAGAAATTGGGAATGGGCACAGCCATTCTCGATGCCAGCAACCTGGTGGACGAGTCCATCGAAAAAGCCGATGGGTTTGCCCAGGTGTTTCCTGAACACAAGTTTCATATCGTAGATGTTTTGCAGAAGCGGGGTCATATTGTCGGCATGACGGGGGACGGCGTAAATGATGCTCCTGCCCTAAAGAAAGCCGATTGTGGCATCGCTGTATCTGGCGCAACAGACGCGGCCCGCGCAGCCGCAGACATTGTACTGATGACGCCAGGTCTGTCGGTGATTATTGACGCCATTAAGGAGAGTCGCCGCATCTTCCAGCGGATGAACAGCTATGCCATTTATCGCATCGCCGAAACATTGCGTGTGTTGTTGTTTATGACGCTGTCAATCCTTATTTTTAATTTTTATCCCTTAACAGCAGTGATGATCGTGATGCTGGCATTGCTTAACGATGGTGCTATCCTGTCCATTGCCTATGATAACGTTCATTACAAGGATCAGCCCGAATCATGGAACATGCACCTTGTGTTAGGGATTGCCACGGTACTGGGTATCGTTGGTCCCATGGCCGCGTTTGGTCTTTTTTACCTTGGTAACTGCGTTTTTCATCTCAACCATCCCCATCTCCAGACGTTGATGTATCTGCTGCTCTCTGTTGCGGGTCACCTGACAATTTTTCAAACACGCACCCGTGGTCCCTTCTGGTCCATTCCTCCCGCTCGGATTTTATGGTTGGCCGTGCTCGGTACACAAACACTGGCAACGCTGATTGCGGTTTATGGGCTGTTTATGACCCCCCTGGGTTGGGGTTGGGCGCTGTTCATTTGGGGTTATGCGCTGGCTTGGTTCCTCGTGACTGATCGTGTAAAGCTGCTCGCTTATCGGATTTTCGATCGTAAAAGCTAAGACCTAAATCTTTATTTTCTCATGCCAGCCAAATAAAGTTTAAAAACTGTCCACATGGCTAATTTAATTTAGCCATAGGGGGCAATTTAATAAGTATTGGACTAGGGTAACATCTAAAATACGCTGCGCCCCTTACAGTTCTGTTTACGGCCTTCTCTCCCGATACTTGGATGTAATCCCTAACTTTATGGCTAAAAACCTCATAAGGAATTTTTCAAATCACTTGATTACGGCAGAGTATTCTAGTTTCATTAGCTCTCTTTAAAAAAATAATTAGGAGATATAAAAATGACAAAATCATCTAAAAAATTTTTTACAACTGCTTTAGCAATTGTTAGTATTGCTGGCGTTATTTGCAAATGGTATTCAATACATCACAAAGTTAAACAGGAAACATAAACAGCAGAAGTATTAATAGTAACTGATAAGGAGATATAGAACAATGAACAATGAACAAAAAATACCTTTAGCTTGTCACATTGCTGGAAAAATCCTACTAGCAGCTTTATTAGTCTGTTTTGCTATAGTTACCCCAAATGCCCAGGCTGCCTCTGCTCAGAAAATAAACGGTTGGGTTCAGGAGTCCTTGTCTGATTTCCAGCATAATGTCAAAGGTTCTAACGAAGTAATTAAAAAAGCTAGAGGTGTTTTAGTCTTTCCCCACGTCTGGCAAGCTGGGATTGGATTTGGTGGTAAGTATGGTCAAGGCGCTTTGCTGGTCCATGGTAAAACAATCGCTTATTACAATATAGCCGGAGGATCGTTTGGATGGCAGCTGGGTGGTCAACGTAAATCTATTATTATTGCCTTTATGGATGACAATGTTTTCAATAAATTTCGGAATAGCGAAGGCTGGCAATTTGGTGCAGATGCAGCGGCAACTGTAGTTACTGTCGGAAAAGAAGGTTCTATTAATACAGAAAATCTCAATGCGCCAGTGATTGCTTTTATCGTGGATCAAAAAGGGCTGATGTATGACCTCAGTCTGGAAGGAACCAAGATCACCAAAATTCATATATAAATACTAATGAGATAATCCTTTTATCCAAGCTATCCTAATGGTCAGATTCATGATTAGGTTAATTGGTTTCATGAGCTAGAGTTCCTGGAATTCAATACTAAAAAGCGTTACAATGCATTAGAAAACGTGAAAAACTATGAGTAACCCATCTTTAGCATATGGCAATGTAGCCATGGACTCGAAAATTTCATCATACGTTGAATTTTCGACTCAAGACATGTATTCGAGAGTAATACCGCTAAAATATACAAAGGGAAGCTTTATCTGGGGTTCCTTGATAACTGTTATAGTGATTCACGTACTTGCGCTTGCTGCACCTTTTACCTTCACTTGGGCGGGTTTAATCGCTTTTCTGACTATGCTCTGCATCACGTCAATTTTTGGGCTTTCGTTATGTTATCATCGCTTGCTGACACACCGTAGTTTAGAAACATCAAAGGCTTTAAAGTACCTGTTCACTTTTATTGGCTGCCTAGCTTTACAAGGTGGTCCTATTCGTTGGGTTGCGACACATCGGCTGCATCATAAAGCAGCCGACAAATCCATGGATCCACATTCGCCAATTCGGGGATTTCTTTGGGCTCATCTGTTATGGAATTTCTATAGGCATCCCAGGCTTAAGACATTGAAAGACCTTCAGCGCTATGCCCCCGATTTGTGTAGGGATCCTATATTTCGCTTTTTCGATAAATACTTTATGGTGTTTTATTTAGCCTGCGCGTTGTTGATTTTTATTGTCGGCCTTCTCATTCAAGGATGGCAATTGGGATTATCACTTGTCATCTGGGGTTTTGCTCTTCGGACAGTTTATACTTGGCATGCCACTTGGTTGGTAAATTCTGCAGCACATCTCTGGGGATATCGCTCCTATAAAACTCCAGACACCAGCCATAATACATGGTGGGTTGCACTGTTAACGTTTGGAGAAGGCTGGCACAATAACCATCATGCATTTCCTCATTCAGCTAAAATGGGATTTTCCTGGTTCGAAATCGATATGACATACTGGGTTATCAAACTTCTACAAACCCTTGGTTTGGCATATAAGGTAATTCAACCTAAAAAGATTCTCCAAATGAATTAAAAACATCATGGCTGGGAGGTTTTCATAGAGCTTGCAGGAGAAGAAGCTTGAGAGTAGGGAGGCTTTAAAATGATATTGTCACATGAATACCCGCCGCCTGGCTTGCCAAATAACATCTTGAAGCCCGGAAAACGCTGACCCATGATATGACTGGCTTGGGCGGTTGTACAATCAATGCGGGCCGATGTTTGGCTAAGACTTTGAAAAAGGTTTGTTGCATTTCCCGATCCCAGCATAGTATTAAATTCTGAAAGGGTATTGGACAGAGTAGGTAGTAGATTGGATTGAATCAATTGTGTGTTGAACGTGGTCAGCGTCTTATTCGTTTGCTTTGCGGCACTATCCACTGCTTCCAGTGTTTGGGGAATCTCGTTGGTATTGCTTACCAATCGCTGGGATGCCGAGACCATTTTGGGAATGGCACCTTTTGCTGAATTCGTAAAGCCATTAACACTATTTGCCATAACAGATACCCGACGGGACGTTTCGGTGAATTGTTTGAGTGCCCGGTTTGTTGGGCCCTCCGTATTATGAAGAAATTGCTGTGTCTCTATGCTCACCCCTTTTAACTGGCTAATCGTCTCATGAGTCGAGTCTACTAATTTCTCGATACCTTTATGTTCCGCGATATGACTCAACTGTTCCTCAAATTTATCCAGGTTCACAGGTTCTATTCCTACCAACTTATCGCCATTATGGATATAATCCTCTCCTACGACAGGTTGATCAGGTGGCACAATTTCAATATAACGTTGACCGCTAATGAGTTCTTCTCGAGTGTGAATATGCACGGTTTTTGACAGGCGCAATTTATTTGCAAAAATACCCATCGTGACATCTGTGCTATTTGTATCGGCTGCCAAAGCTACTTTTTCAATCCTGCCAACCCGGATTCCCCGAAAATAAATAGGGTTGCCTGCAATCAGACGTGTGGGACGCTTGTACGTCACAAAAAAAGTATATTGAGGGCGCAGTGAAAAATCCCGCAGCCATAAAATGCCGCCTACCAATAAGACCAAAGCCAGGATAATAAATAGTCCCACGGGGAAGGCGTTATTGCTTACTTTTGCTCTTGGCATGAGAAATACTCCTTCTTATACATCTATCGGACCTGCTTCCTGACGGGTTCTGTATTGCAATGCAAAGGGGGCCTGGCAAGTAAAGAAATCATCTTTAGTCCCCTCATAAACGATCTTGCCTTGATAGAGCATAATGACCCGATCGGCTAGGTTCTGAATGGCGGGTAGTTCATGGGTAACGATGATGGAAGCCATTTGGTGATCCATGTTAAACCTTTTTAAATCCTTCTCCAATTTGTTGGCAAACATCGGATCTAAACCGGTAGTCGGTTCATCATAAAGCATGATATCGGGATAAATAGCCAGTGCACGCGCAATACTCACACGCTTTTGCATGCCACCCGACAATTCGTCGGGATGTTTATTTCGCTCTTCTTCGCCCATGCCGACCAGATCCAGCACCTCATCAATTCGTTGGTCCATGTCCGGAACGGATTTGTGGATTGTTCGCTCCAAAATAAAGATGAGGTTTTCATATACGGTCATCGAGGTAAATAAAGCCCCACTTTGAAATGCAAGTCCAATAGAATTACTGGAGAGCTCAATTTCACCCGAATCAGGTTCCAACAATCCTGCAATAATTTTTATCAAGGACGTTTTACCGGTTCCACTGGGACCAACCACTGCAACCACTTCATTGGCAAACACCTCAATACTCACATCATCCAAAATCTTCTGGTTATTATAAGTCATGTAAGCATGTCTTAAAGCAATTCTCGGTATCGTATGATCATATTTCATGGCATTAATCATTGGTTATCTGAAAAAACATGGCGGTCAAAATGTAATTCAGTATAAAAATTGCCAATAAGCTCCAGACCACGGTTCTTGTTGTATTGATTCCCACGCTTCTGGAACTTCCTTTAACCGTTAGGCCGTTATAGCAAGCGATCAAAACAATGGCGATTGAAAATACTAAGGACTTTAACAACATATCTGCAATGTCTCGTGTATCAATGGAAAATTTAACGGATTCCCAGAATGTTTCAGCAGGAATATTGACCAGAAACTCGGTAAATAGCTGACCCGCAAGTATGGCCAAAAATGTTCCAATAACGGTCAATGCTGGGCCGGATATGGCTGTTGCAATAATTCGTGGTAGTAGAAGGTATGCCAACGGTGAGATCCGAAATACCTTTAATGCGTCAATTTGATCTTCTACTTTCATACTGGCAATCTCAGCCGTTATGGCTGCCCCAATACTACCGACCATGATAACGGCAATAAAAACTGGACCAAGTTCACGAACCATTGAAATGGATACAAAACCGCCAACTAAAGAATCAGCACCGTAACGAGAAACAATTTCTTTTGCCAACTGAACCGAGATAGCCATGCCGATAAAAGAAGACGACAGGGCAATAATCGGAAGGGAACGGATCCCTCCCGATTCGATGAGACTTAATGTCTCAGACCAATCAATCTTTCCGTGTACAGCAACACGAACAATATTGACACAGGTCAAACCGGCTTCGCCAATTTTAGTGACAAATCTTTGAAACATGTCAGATCCCACCAGACCGTAGAGCTATATTACCGCAAATACGTGATTGCATTTTATCAAGGTTTCAATTTTGCGATTAATTTATGTGCGGCTGAGTCTTGTCTCTCAGGGATTCCAATGCCTCAACCGTCTCATCCAAACAGCGATCAGCTTGTTCAATGTGATCCATGGCCTGATCCAAAACATCCAAAGCATAGCCTGTTAATAAAGCCACTTCCTTCGCATAGCCCTGGGACAATAAGTCCTCAATATGAGGCACAATGGCCTGGACTTTTTGGGAATAGAAATGCACCTGGTCATATTCCAAAAACTGTTTCTTGCCGAGCCGAATCGTTTGATCAATCCACTGATATAGATTTTTGAGCCGTTCTTCGGAGGAACATTCATGGTTTGCTGCACTGAAAAAGAGCTTGGCCCGCAAGGCAGAATCCAAGATGGTTTGACGCATCACCAGTTCAACCAGAAAGTCTTTATCTCTGCCCAAAAGATAGTTTTTTACGTCTTCCAATGTCATCTCTGTTTGCTTCGAATTGTCTCTAGCTTGGGTCTGTTCCATAACCGTTAACCCTACCGCAACACAATGCTTACAAAACTCCCCATCATCGCCGAGTGGACAAGAACACTCATGCTCAAATTCCCCGTTTTCTAACCAGAACTTCACCTTGTAGGTCTCAGTGCCGTCGACGGTTGCGTCGATAAAGTCGCCATAGATTTCTGTGGATAATACGCAACCGTCCTCATAATAGCCTTCGCCACGCTCATAATACTTTTGACCCGCCAATTTCAAGAGAAAAGATGGTGCAATCCATTGGGCAATATATTGGGAAGGGGTACTCTTCTTCATAATTTGAATCACTTCAATTCTTCCAGGACTCAACTTCTTTGCATTCTATCGGATCAAGAGAACCCCATTTAAACTAAAAACTCAGCCAATTGTTTCAATTTAACTGTACCCAGCCTTCAGGGCTCTGGTGCATTCATGGACAACCCAACAGGGTCTTGTTGGGTTGTTTTTGTATGTTAATTCATAGGAGGAAGCACTATGTTTGCCATACTTAAACGTATCATTGCCTGGCTACCTGTCTTATGGCGAGACGAAGACTGGGATTATGCTTATCTCATCTATATTATCCGGTTCAAATTGAACCGGATGCAGCAGACACTGGAACAAAACAACATTACTACCAGTTGCAAGCAGGATGCCCGGCGGATTCGGACTGTCATTGAACATTTCAAACGGTTTGAAGATATTTGTGACTACACAAAACCCCCAGCCTGTTACTATAAACAGCTAAATTCTCTTGAACAATGGCACTGGAACGAGGCTTGGCGAATCATTGCCAAATACGGTCAGGGCTGGTGGGACTGATTTCCATCGTAGCTGCGAATTCAGAACGCTTGAACTTCCTTAAAATCAATGCCATCATGGAACCTATAGGCAACAAAAGGTATGAGCCATGGCAGCCAAGCAAGATCCCCAAAAAGAACTGAAAAGCCTCCTTAAAGGGAAGGCTAAGCCCAGGGTTAAACCTGTTCCCAAGCCCTATTGGTTGAAGGTGGTGGAAATTGGTGAGCAAATTCCCAAGGATGCTTGGGATACCTGCCCCACCGATGGGGCTCGCAATGTTCGTCATTATCTTTATGGTCATCCCAAGCAGAAATGAAAACCGTCTTTGCAGACTCCGGTTATTGGGTTGCTTTGTTGGATCCACACGACGATCTGCATGCGCGCGCAAGGCAAGTTGCTGGTAGTCTACTTTGTCCTGTCGTTACCAGTGAAATGGTTTTGGTTGAGGTATTGGCCTATTTCTCAGGCAAACATGCAAAGGCACGTTACGGGGCTTATAGCGTTATCCGGACCTTAAAATCAGATCCGCAAGTGACCATTATTCAACAAACAACCCAATTGTTTGATAGGGCACTGGCGTTATATGGAAAAACCCAAGACAAAGCCTGGAGCCTAACGGACTGTGCTTCGTTCGAGATCATGCATCAAAAGCGGATTAAAGAGGCCTTGGCTTATGATCACCATTTCGAGCAAGCCGGGTTTGTGGCCTTATTGCGATGAGAGAAACAGCCCAGTTTCTTCCAAAATGCCTCCAAATGTGCTATTTTAACGCTGGATTAGGTCATTTTATGACAGTCTTATGTCATCAACCATTTGTTGAGTAGTGCCTTCAATTGTGAATTGACAAGTGAATTGGGTGCCCAACAAGCTGTTCACTGACATAAAACGGCTCAAAAACTGACAGAAAATCCAGAAAATCCACTTTTACATGGCCAAAAGCCCTTGTAAGAGCTGGGTTTCACCGCTGATAAGGGTGAGGTCCCCTGTTCGAGTCAGGGATGGCCCACCACTTAAGTCCACGCAGGACACGAGTTTCAGCCCCAAGCCAGGGCTGATTTTTTGTTGGGGAATTTACAGGTAATTTGGGGTAAAAACAGGGGTGGGCACGGGTGAGGTCTAAAAACGATGCCTGGCTGAACGGATTTCAGGTGCATAATCGCACCCCCGGCGCGGGTGCGTCTTAATTGTTTGTTAGGGCGGTGACTTCAGGGAACAATTTGCACTTTAAAAGTTAAAGAATAGTCTTGAAATCAAGAAAAAGATAGATTAAACTGGTTATGGTGTGTGTATGGACAGATTACACGGGCTTAGCTCGCCGTAATTCTTCTATACATGTGGTGAGTGATTTATGGAAGTTCCTAAATACGCCTGTTGGCAGACGGAACATTCATAAAGAACTAAGTGCTTAGAGAAACCACATGTAATAGGAGTTTTTTAATGTCCAATTTGCCAAATTTGCCTGGTCCACTTGCATCTAAGTCGATAGGGGTACTCAAACAAAAATCGCAATGTTTGCCACCTTTTGATGGTAGCAAACGTGGATCATTGGGCTCTTGGACTTTTTCAAAATTGGCATCAGTCCTGCCAGTTTCATTGTGGTCTAAGGCAGTGTTTTTAGATGCCTTTTTGGGAGGCGGTTCAGTTTCTTATAGGGCTAAGGCATATGGGTTTTCCGAAATACATTGCAACGACTGGTCTATTCGAAGCCAATTAATAGCCCTAGCCTTGATTCAAAATTGCTCAACCACTCTAACAGATATGGATATTCTCTTGCTACTTCAGCCAAGATCACCAGGAGATATAGGTCTCATTGAAAAAGAGTTTTCGGGACGGGTGTTTGCCAGACGCCATGCGCGCGTTTTGGATGACATTTTGCATAACAGTCAACAATTTTCCTGCCCAATTAAAAAAGCCCTCATTAGTGTTGAATGTTGGCATTTAGTGACCCAACTCGTCGCATTTGCAACTTCGGTGGGAAGTTCTAACAAACCATTTGCCCAGGTTTTGGACAATGAAGCAAATTGGTGGGAACTAAACCCAAAACGGCTTCAAGATGGCAGCTTTGGTAAGTTGCTTGAGCCGATCCATACCAAGGTTAAAAAAATACAAAAGAAGATCAATAACGGGATTATTGGCGCTGCCGGTCCCATCTCAATTTACCGACAAGACGCCTTGGAGTTCGTCAGACAAGCTCGTGGCAGTATTTTATATCTGGATCCACCTTACGCCGGAACCAAGGACTATGAAACTTCCAATAAAGTTCTGGATGCAGTTTTAACAGGGCAACTGACTTCCGAAAGGGTAGAGAAATCCCCCTATAGCCATGGGACAGAGGCCCTGCAGGAATTGCTCCATGAGAGTGCCCATATACCTATTTGGCTTTTAAGCTACGGCAATAAAATTGTTGGGTTAGATGACCTGGTGGCTCTGGTTCAAAAGGCCCGGCCAAATCATGCTGTCAAAGGTTGGGCCAGGCTGCATCGGCATTATTGTCATGTCAGCAAAAACTTGGACAACCAGGAGCTACTCATTTTATCCGTGGATAGTAATTTTTTAGACGTCATTGAAAGAGGAGGACCGTTACATGCAACTGCGTAGTTTATCACCCAATCAATTAATACCTGATCCCAGGAATGCTAATGTTTGCAGCCCAGAGGTTTTGGCAAAGCTAAAGAATAACATTGCCCGGACTGACCACTATCCGGCATTGATTGTCAGACCTAACCCGGCAGAGCCAGAAAGTTTCTTCATCATAGATGGTCACCATCGAAAACGCGTTTTGGAAGAATTGGGATACCCCAAAATTCAGTGCTCAGTGTGGAATGTTTCTGATACGGAAGCCCAAGTTCTGTTGACCACACTCAACCGCTTGCGGGGGGAAGACGACCTGAAAAAACGGGCGGAGCTGTTGAATTCTTTATGCCAATCCTTTGATCAAGATGAGCTACTGTCTTTGATTCCCGAATCTAGGGAGGAACTCAAAGATATTTTGACTCTATTGAAATTTGAAGAAGACCAGCTGATGGAACAAGTTCAAAAACAACTGGCTCAAGATGAAGCAGAGCTACCCGTGATTTTAAATTTCATGCTGCTCAAAGAGCAAGCGGTTTTTGTGGAGGAGATATTAAAACGATTTCAGCCAAAAGATTCGGAAAACCCTGCATTGGGATTGGTCGCAATTTGTGAATTGGCAAAGGCTCAAGGTTAATCTTAGACCATGGGCGAAAAACGTTTTTCAAGTGAGGAAGAAGAACTTCTGGTTGAAAAAATCAGACGGTTATTGCTTTTAGGGCACAGCCGGAAAAATATTTTTCAAGCACTTCATGCCAAATATCCACGCTGTGAAAGACAATTCGACCGTTATTTGGCTCAGGCGCAGGAACAGATTAAAGCTTTTGGGTCAGAGCCAACTGCAGATCGTCTCGCTAGGATCGCATGCAAGATAGAGCTACTGTATGCACAAGAGTATAGAAAGCAAGAACCCAATGCAATGACGATTTTGAAAATTATGGATAAGGATTTAGAACTTACAATGCGTTTAAAGGAGAGCCAAAATGAAACAGCATCCGCTCAAACCAATGATATCTCACCTGGATTATCGCAAGCTCTACCACCAGATGAAGGAGAGCGGCCATCTGAGTAACCCTCAAACGCAGAGGGAATTGGCCTATATTCGAGGCTACCGAGATTTTCGTTTTTTTGTCAGTTATTTCTTTCCTCATTATTGTACGCATCCTTTCTCAAGAATGCATCTGGATTTCTTTGTATCTCAACAAGAGCCCGGAAAACGTGGACAAAAAGTAGTTATTGCCGCTCCTCGAGGCCATGCTAAAACCACCTTTATGGTTTTGTTTAAGATTATTCATGCCCTTGCATACCAGTACGATCCCTATATCCTAGTTGTGTGCCAGTCAGAAATAGAAGCCAAGGATCGAGTGACACAAATTTATGAGGAATTGCAGACAAATGCCCGGCTTAGGGATATCTTTGGTCTCTTGGTAAAGGACTCAAAAACAGCTGGCTTAAAAAGATCTTTTACCACTATTGCAGGTATGAAAGTGGAAGCAGTTTCAATTGGACAACAAATCAGGGGTAAAAAGCATAAATCGAACCGTCCCACCTTGGTTATACTAGATGATGTGGAAACGCTTGAGTCTGCGTACTCTCCCCAGCGAAGGGAAAATTTAAAAAACTGGCTCCATAGAGATGTTCTTCCATGCGGACAAATAGATGGTTCTACCAATTTCACAGTCATTGGTACTCGTATTCATAGCGAGTCTCTTTTGAGTGATTTGTTGAAAAACTCACTGTGGATTAGATACAGGTACCAAGCAGTAATTTGTTTCCATACCAATGAAGCGCTTTGGAATGAGTGGCGTCAAATTTTGACAGATCTTTCAAACCCACATGCCCAAGCACATGCATCAGTGTATTTTGAAGATAATAAGGAGGCAATGCTTGAAGGCACAGAAGTTTTGTGGCCAGAAGCCGATCCCTATGACTCTCTAATGCAACAGATGGTGATGGTGGGAGAGGCAGCGTTTAATTCTGAGAAGCAAAATGAACCATTTGATCGGGAACGTCAGATTTTTGATATGGATAACGCCAAATATGTTCGTATTGATTTTGATACGAAAATGATCTACTGGTTGGATGGATCTGAAAAAGCTATTCCATTGAATAATCTTAAGCGGACTGTCGCCTTTCACGATCCAGCTTCCGGTTCAAAACCAAACGAGGCACGTACCGATTATGCCGCTATTGTTGTCGTGGGGCAAGATAAAGATGGCTACTGCTATGTCTTGGACTGCTACCTTGAAAAAAGCCCGTTGAATATTCAGATTGAACAAACATGCCGACTATATCAGCAGTGGGCTTTTGACGCTCTCTACGTAGAAGAAAATCACTCAGAGGATCAACTGAAGCCTCTTTATGAAAACCATCGAATTTTGTTTCCTATAAACCGTAACCTCTATGTAGTCGGAGTCCACCAATCCGCCAATAAAATCCAAAGAATTTCTACCCTGCAACCCGATATTGCCAATGGACAATTGTTATTTCGGACGGATCTGAACCCTAGATTTTTTGATCAGCTTCGACTGTTTCCCACCACACATGAGGATGGTCCGGATGCATTACAGGGAGCAATGTATCAACTAAAATCCAAAGCGCAGTTCAAAACCTCATCAGTTCCAATGCACGGAGCTCATAGTTCACCGACGCAAAGATTACATGCTAGGGCTCGGCAAATTCCTAACCCTAGACGACCTGGGGCACGTTAGCCTTTAAACGTCCCAAAGGTACGGATTTTGGTAACGGCATTTCGTCTATTAAGCCTTTTTTAACTGCCCATGCAAAGAACTGCCGCATCACGCGGATATTTTTATTGATGGTAATATCCGAACGCTCGCTGCCATTTTTTGCATTTTTTAAAAGAAGGGGTGACTTCAAGAACTTCCCGACCTTGATGGTATTGATGTCGGCTAGAGCCTGTTCTTCACCAAAAAATCGCTTTAAACAGGCTAAATCGACGCCGTACGTATATAGTGTTCTTTCGGATTTCCCTTGTTTTTTAAGGAAGCCTAAATATTGTTCTGTTGCTTCTTTAAGTTGAATTGTCATTAAGAATCTCCTTTTTGTCTTTCTAGTTATACATTACGTTTAAAGTTAAAAATTGGTGGGTTTTACCACTCCTGCATGGCTTGAATCACCTCATCTTCCGTAGTTTGACAATATGACCTTGTGGTCTTTATGTCACTGTGACCACACGCAATTTGAAGCATGACCAGCGATCGCCCTTTGTTGGCGTTAATGGTGACAAAGGCTCGCCGGAGCGCATGCGGGGAAGCAGGAACTCCGGCCAAGGTTCCCAGGCGTCTGATACGATTTAATAAGCCGTCACGCTCCATCTTGTTTCCGAATCTATCTAAAAATAGGTAATCGTTTTCGGTTGCCTCAGGTCGCTTTTGCAGGTGTTTTTCCAGAAATGGGATTAAAGTTTCGTTTAATCCAACTCGTCGACGTTTTCCGCCCTTACCGCGTTGAACAACCAACAGTCGATTTTCCAGATCAATATCCCGTATCCTTAAATTGCAAAATTCAGAAGCGCGTAATCCCGTGCTGGCCAAGAATCGTATAGTCAGTTCCTGGGTTTCGTTTTTACAAACTTCTAACAGTTTTTCCAGATCGGTTTGGTTCAGGCACAGCCGTTTAGGCGGTTGATGCCTTTTGGGTTTAATCTTCATGGCGCGCTCTAAAAATTCCGAATCGAGGCTGTTTTCTCGGATCAGATATTTCGCAAAACAGATGATAGCCCGAAAAAATTTGTCTTTTCTGCCAAATTGTTCAACAGGTGTCAGGTTAAACTCCATCTCCAGATCTTCGTAGTGGAGATTGCCATAAGTTTTCAAAAAATATTTGACATAGCGTAAATAATTCCCAACCGTATGGTAACTAAACGGTTTCCCATTTAGGGTGCCAGATTCCATTGCCCTGACCCAAGGATCAACAGCATCCTGGTGATTGGGATACTTTGCAGGAAGGACCTGCCGCTCACTGGCCAATATCTTGGTGAGTAACTGCTTAATCTGCTCTTCGGGGATTTGAGCAAGGGATGCCATGGGGTAAAACCTCCGGTATTACTTGATGTCAATGACATCAATCACTCCGGGCTCCCCAAAAGTCCACACAGTTGTCGAAATGATAAGTTTTAATAAAGGATTTTCTATTGGGTATTATACGTTAGCAACTAAGGAGTCCTATTAAGGGGCAAAGATTTGAAAATTCACAATTACTGAACCTGCACTATGTTAAGGTGGGGAAACAGTATAGTTTCTCTATTTAATAGAGTTTTTAATTGAGGATCTTGCTCCATTCGTTTTGACTCAGCAAGCACATACCCTGCCGGATCTAGCCATAAGATTTTATCTTTAGTGTACCCTGGTAGGACACGATATTTCTCTTGTTTGGCCAATACAAAGTTTTCCTTTAATTTTACTTTGAACTTATTCCTTTTCTTAGGACCCTTATCTATCTCTTCGAGATTATCTTTGATATATTTTTCCAACCAAGCTTGCATCATTAATGGACTAAGATATTCTTCTACAGGAACATCTTTAGATTTTATCCATTTCTTATAAGAATTTATTCTTGTTTTTGTTTCTCTTCTATTAGAACATTCTCTTTTAGATAGTAAAAAAGCTGTTAATGGGTTTAATGTACCCCACCTTAATAGCTCGCTGCACCAGAAAGATATCCAAGGAAGATCAGTTTTTATTCGCCAATCTTTTAAGGAGGGTATCTGATCATCATCACAGACCCTTTCCCAGATCAAGGATAAGACACCTTCAATAGCAATACTTGTTCTATATTCAAAGTTTTCACAAGCAAATCCAAGCCAATCTCTAACCTCTCCAGCACCTGGTGTTTTAGCATCGGGCGCTTGTAACCACCAAGCAAGAATAATTTCCCATTGCTTGTTAAGACCTTTGAAGCGGCTACTAAAGGTAATGGCTTTGGCGCCTAATAAAGTTTCAATAATAGAAGTGAAAAATTTCAGTCGTTCGATTGGTTTAATTTTTATGTAGTCATCTCTGTTGCGTAAAAGTTTCTCGATCTCTATTGCAGTCTGTAAAAAAGCTCGGCCTTTTGCAGGATTTAAGCCAAGACGGTATAGCTTACGGCGCTCTTGTTTGTCTGGATAAATATTTGTTTGAAGTGTTAATCCACGTTTTACAAAAATTCTCTCAAGCTCATCCTGATTATCAGCAACATATCGAGTATAAGTATTTGACCATATTTGCTTTAATTTTGCTTCAATTTCACTATATGAGATATCTTGTTTTTTTTGTTCAGCTTCAACGATAGCAGATAAAAGGATTTGATCCAAGCTATCCAACGCTGAAAAAAGCTCTATCATATCCTCCTCCAAAAGATTATCATCTTCGGGGATAGCTGTTTCTTCCAGCCAATTTTCAATATCTTCATCGTCAAAGATACCTGGCAACGCTAAGACCATATTTATTATACGACCGAGCAAAAGTTTAAAGGGACTTGTAGGTATCTGTGAGGGATTTGGCTTTTCGAGCCTTTGCATTAAATCATTGTATTCTGTCTTTAGTATACGCAACTGTTGAGTCATGTCATATTGTTTACTATTGAGTGTGGTAGATCGTTCTATGGGTACTGCAATCAGTGTCATTCCTTCAATACCATTACCGGGTCTTCCTGCTCGCCCCGCGAGGTTTTTAAATTCGCTTGCCGTTAAAGGAACAGTTTCTCTTTTTTCTGTTGTTGGATTATAAAAAGCTCTAACCGTTCTTGACATTAATATAATATCAAAGGGTAAGTTTACACCTTCTGTCAAAGTAGAAGTTGCCACAGTGATTGGCATAATACCTTCTTCAACAATTTTAACTATCAATTGCCTCAGTTTAGTAGGCAGTTGTCCATAATGTACGGCAATTCCTCTAGAGATAAGTTTATATTCATTGGATTCTTTTCCACAGAAATCGGCAACGGCATCCAGACATGTTTCGTAAAGCTTCTTATAGGGTTGTTTTTCTGGAAAAGTAAAAAAAGTTGGATATTTTTTGTCCCAGTGTTTGGAAGTAATTAATTCAGAAAATCTGCTGATAGTGGTATCTATTCCACTTGGTACTGATATTAAAATTGTTCGCTTCTGAGAAGCAAGATTCATAGCTATCCAAAAAACGGAAGCATCTGTAAATGCGTATAGAGAATATGTGAAATTTGTTTTTACTTTGGGCATTGGAGCAAATTTAAGAGGAATAAACGGTGTTTCTCCATTTTCCAATCTTAGCTCTTGATCATTGAGCCGTTCAAGCTGAATCTGTCCCATTTTGTTAGAAAAAACTGTGAGCTGACCTATAAGTTGCCGAGTACTTCTGTAATTGGCTCCAAGCGGATGAGCTTTTTCGTCCTTACAAATCCAAGCAGCTATGGATTTTTCAGCTCCAAAAGCAACAGCTGATAAGGCGATTGCACGTAATTCTGGTTTCATGCTAAATAATCTGGATGCAAAAGACTCCAAACGTGCTGAACGATTATTGCCTTCTACCAAAGATTGAATGTCTGTTTTGGAACCTTCAAGTAGAATCTGGTGTGCTTCATCGATGATAATTAAGGAAAGCCTGTCTAGAATGTGTTTCCCTGCATATCGTAACAAAGCTTCAGCTTTTTCTACCGTACATACGAGAATAGTTGGTTTGTCTTGGCTGAGCCAAACTTCTGCTAAACTCCATTCTGTTCCACCATACATTCCTGTGATTTGGATGTCATTATTTTTATGAGAAAAAATCTTTTCCATTTTAAATTCAGTTTCAGCTGAAAGTGCTCTGGAAGGGGTTAGAACAATTACTAACGGTGCAGGCCCTCCAAAGTCAAATATATCTTCCTCATCTGCTTTAGGGAATAATCCTTGCAAAACACCCAGTTGTGCAACTGTTGTTTTCCCAGAAGCAGTTGGAGTGCACATTGCAAAGGATTCTAGTGAAATGAGTTTTTCAATTCCTTCTTGTTGAGATGGCCAAGCCAAAGGTTTTTTGTTTCGACAAGCAATTTTTGCATACTGTTTTAACCAGAATTTTCCTTGGCCATTGATAGTATTCTCCATTTTTTCTACCCAAGGCCATATGCTGGATTCCTTATATTTATTGGCTGTTTCTTCCAACATATTTAACAAAAGCCATGTATAAGGGGTCATGGATGTCAACGCAAAGTTTGAAATTAGCTTAAGCTTTTCAAGGGCAAAATTCAGACGATCTTGTTCTCCGGAATAAAATGCCCAAGAAATTAAACCTAAACATCGGATAATATCGTCACAAATGATACTTCCGACATGCATCTCGTTTTTGTCATTTGGATAAGCTGCCCAAAAATCAATACAAAGAATTACCGTTTTATGAAATTCTGCTTTAAGAAAAGCTATGTAGATTAAAGATTCTCCCCTTGCCATAACCATAGAGGGTTCTGCCAATAAAGCAGCAGCCATGGCAGGAAACCCGCCAAGCTGAAAAGCTGCACCACTTAAAAGAGCTAAAGGAGCCTTCTGTATTAAATTATCTTGAGACTTGCTCAGCCATTCCAACAACTCTCCGGCTCGTCGATATGCTTGAGCTGCCTTTGAATATTCTTGTTGGTCTTTGAATATTTTTGCTGCCTGAATCAAACGGACGGCATCATCGAGTTGTTCTGGCGACCACTCTGACTGCCATGTAACTTCAGTTTCCCATGCATGACATATGCTTCGACTATATAGGACTGCCTGGCTACGTGTCATTTCGTTAGGATTAGCTAATGATTGCAAGATAGCTTCTGCTGTTGCTAAACTGTTTTCAGTTGCCTCAGACATGCATTAAGTTTTCCTGAAACTAAGAAACATATAGACAATCGTATAAATTTTCAAGCAAATCCTTTCCATCAGAAATGATTACTTCCACCGTCTGCAACGGTCTTTTGATTGTGTAAGATTTGTGTTTCTGGGTTTGGTCAATATATGTGGGGGGATAATTTTTTTTCGTTTTACAAACAATCAAACTGTAAATGTGCTGTCTTGTGTAGTTTGTTTGTTGTTTTTTATTGAGGGCTTCAAGTGATGCAATAGTATTTTGATAACGATCGGGATCCTTTGTCTCAAGCAATCTCGTTAATTTCATTAGATTAACAGGGACATCAGCTTCATTGCAGAAACTTTCATGTACCTTTTTATTAAGAGTTGCACCTACTTTTTCAGGAAGATAGCTTCGAAACTTGGACTCCCCCGTGATGATACCAGTGACTTTACCAGTGTCATCCACTGTAATACCTAGGCAATCGTTGCCTAAACGGCCAACGGTCCTTTTCCGCCGTCTGATACCGTGATTTAGCTCATGAATATGATTTTCGACATCTTGATGATGTCTGAATAGAAAAACCGGAACTTTCCAGGAACCTTCACCAATAATGGCAGCGTGTTCGATTAGAAATCCATTTAGGACTTCTCCAAATAAACCACTTTTTGTCACTTGATCCAAATCGTTGGGGTAACAATAGATTTCTGATTCATCCGATAAATTTCTTAATGGATGCAAGGAAATACCTGCATTTTCATGAAAATATTGTCTAGCATCCAAATGAGCTGCTTCAAAATACTCTTTTAAAATAGGTAAATGAGGCTTCCATTGCCCTTTTCTCAATTGTTGAAGCCACAAATGCTCATAATCCGAGGAAGGTTGACTTCTCTGTTGATTAAACCATTGCTTTAGAACACTTGAACCCATCCACATCACCCTTTACCACAATAAGCTCAGCAATGATACCATGAAAGGTCCCAATCTTACTTTTGCAGAATATCCCCTTTGTAGTAGAATAAACGCTGAGTAATCTCATATACTCATTTATTGACAATCTGTTGGAAATGGCAGGGGATGTTGTCTTTAATGAAGGCTAATAAAACGATTGCTACATACAACCGTTTACGTGAAAAGCCACTTTGGCGTCTGCTTGCTGCCGGAAATGGTCCTGTCATTGTTGCGATATTTCAAACCTATTTGCTACAGGGTGAGCAGAGTATGCCAGCCTCTCTGTTTTACGATTACGTTGAACGTGAACTGGAGACATTGCGTGCCCAGGGACAGGATTTTCCTCAGTCTGCAAGGGCATACGTTACAATATGGTTGTCTGAAGGATGGCTTGTTCGGCGATTGCCGACAGGAGCAAGCGAAGAGATCTATGAATTATCAGTTGCCGCCGAACAAGCCATCCATTTTGTGATGGGACTTGATGAACCGAGAACGGTTGCGACAGAAAGCCGACTGACCGGTGTTATTAGCCATCTTGTCAGGCTTGCTGAGGAAACTGATACGGATCCCAAAACACGTATCGAGGCATTGTTAAATGAACGTGAAAAAATTGATCGAGAAATTGAGTCAATTCGTACGGGTAAATTACAAACCTTGCCTGAAGAGCGTGCCTTAGAGCGTATGCGAGAAATTATTATGCTAGCGGAGGGTTTAACTGGGGATTTTCGTAGTGTTAGAGATAAATTCGAGGATTTACACCGAAATTTGCGTCAGCAACTCCTAGATAATGAAGGAAACCGAGGTATTGTTCTTGAGGATTTATTTTTAGGTGTGGACGTGATTGCAGATAGTGGTCCAGGACGTACCTTTTATGCGTTTTGGCACCTGCTCATGGATATGGAACAGAGTGCTACAATGCAACAAGCGTTGGAAGACGTCCTATCACGTAGTTTTGCCTGTCAGCTTACTTCCAAGGAGCGTCGTTTTGTTTCTAGCCTGACGCGTATTTTGCTTGACGAGGGGCGTTTGGTACACGAGGTTTTACAGCATTTTGCTAAAAGTCTCAAGCAATTTGTGCAAAGTCGGGAATATCAGGAGCAGCGTCGCCTACATCAATTGTTGAAAGAGGCACAACAAACCGCCTTAGCCCTAAAAGAAGTAATCAAGCCTACGGAGCCTCTCGCGTTTAGTCTTCAACTCAGCAGCAGTAGGTTGCAATCATGTGACCAATGGGTTTTGTATGATCCTTCTCAACACACATTGCAACAAAGTGGTATGCAATCAGCGGAAGTGGCACCGATTGATTTAGAAATGGTGAGTGAACTGGTTCAAAATTCTGATATTGATTTTCGTACGCTCAAAGCCAATATATTGTTTATGCTGCAGGAACACTCACAAGCATCCATTGGTGAGATTCTTGAATGTTTCCCTGCAACACAGGGATTGGGAAGTGTTGTGGGTTATATGGATTTGGGAACTCGCTGTGGCATACCTATACCGGGAGATCATGAGGTCATCGCTTGGAATAACCTGGATAATGGTCAACGCAAGGCCAGAATCCCGACCATTTATTTTTTGAGGGAAAAAGCTGATGAACTTGTCTGAACCAGATATTGGGCTTCCTTTGGACATGGATGTAATTGCTCAAGATGACTTGCCAAAGGTAGAGCCGACTTTTATGGGTGATAATGGGGAATTACCTTTGGAAATACGCAAAGTTCTGGTCAGGCTGCTGGCTGGACCTTCGTTGGAAGGGCGTCGCCATTCCAAGCTTTGGCCTGTCTTGTTACGGAACGAGATGGTTATTCGTAGCCGGTTGTCGGAATTGTTTCTGGATTTAGTGTTAAACCGAGAACTTGAGGTAGCATTTACACGCCAGTCGGACACAAACGAGCTACCGGACATACCCCTTCTGCTGCGCCGTGTGCCATTGACATTTATTGATTCCGTTGTCCTGCTCCACCTTAGAAAGTGGTTGGCTCAGGCAGATACGCGTGGTGAACGAGCTGTCATTTCCATAAATGACATTATGGAGCATCTAAATTTATATGAACGCAGCAGTAACACAGATAAGGTTACGTTCGCGAAGCGGGTAAACGCTGCAGTGGAAAAAATGAAAAAATACAATATCTTGCAAAAAATCCGGACCAGCGATGATCGATTTGAAATTGTACCTACATTGAAACTACTGTTTTCCGCAGAAGAAGTCCAGGCATTAACCCACCTGTATCAGAAGATTCAAGCCGGGGTTATGCCAGAGGAAATTTCACAGGAATCAGAGCAAGTGGGAGTGGATGAATGACAAGCATAACTTTAACGGATGATATAGTGCTTGAGCAATTGCGCATGCATAAATTGCAGGTGTTTAATTGGGGTACGTTTTCAGGATTACATGATATCCCTATTGCAAAGGACGGATTTCTGTTTGTGGGACCATCAGGTAGTGGCAAATCTACCCTACTGGACGCGTTTTCAGCACTGTTGATTCCACCTCGATGGGCTGATTACAATGCGGCGGCCCGAGAGTCTGAACGTATCGGTAGGGATCGTAACCTCGTCACTTATATACGTGGTGCCTGGAAAACGGATCAGGATGATGAATCCGGTGAAATTGCTACCCAGTATCTGCGTACTGGTCCTACTTGGTCTGCATTAGCGCTGACATTTTCCAATGGACTTGGCCAGACCGTGGTGCTTGTTCAATTATTTTGGCTATATGGCAAAATGAATAATACCAATGATGTAAACCGATGGTACTTTATCTTTGAACGTCCCTTTGATTTACGAGAAATGCAGGATTTTGAACTGGATATCCGCAAACTAAAGCAGGCTTTTCCTGATGATTTTATTCGGAACGAATTCAGTGTCTACTGCGAAAGGTTTAGACGCCTGCTGGGTATTGAAAGCGATTTGGCGCTCAAATTATTGGCAAAAACCCAGTCTGCGAAGAATCTGGGTGAACTTAACACGTTTTTACGCGATTTTATGTTGGATAAACCCCAGACATTTGAAGCAGCCGAACGATTGGTGACCGAATTTTCAGAACTGGAAGAAGCATATCGAGCTGTGGTAACCGCACGTGAACAAGTGGATGTATTGCGTCCGGCGCGGGAGAGCCATGAACAGTTGCAAAGTTTATTGTTAACAAAAACCCAACTGGATGAACTACATATCGGTGTAGACGGCTATAAAGAAATGTGCCGTGAAACACTTTTGGAGGATTACATTATAAATCTGAAAAAAGAAGCCCGAGAATTTGAACTAAAGGAGCAGAGTAGCAAGACTATTCTGGACAACCAAAAAAGTATTCTGTCCGATTTACAACGACAGCATACGGAAATGGGTGGTGGAAAAATTGATCAATGGGAAAGTGAAAAACTTGAATTGGAAAGAAAGCGAGACGAAAGGCTTCGCAAGCATCTCCAGGTGAAATCTGCATGTGAAAAACTTGGTTGGCCTCTTCCTGAGACAGCGGATGATTATTTGAAAATCCTAGCAATTGCCCGTGAAGAAATTGAGGACTGGTCAGAGAAGCGAAAAAACATCCAGCAGAAGCAATTTGAATTAGATCGCCAAAAGACGATACTGGACAATCAGTTTACCGAGGTGGTTTCTGAAGTCAAGGCACTACGTCGACAACGTTCTAGTATTCCTGCTAATATGCTTGATCTACGGACCCATATAGCCAAAGCAGTGGGTTTAGATGACTCCTCACTGCCTTTTGTTGGGGAATTAATCGAAGTTCGCCCAGAAGAAGCGTCCTGGCGAGGTGCTATTGAACGATTGCTTCATGGATTTGCATTATCGATCTTAGTAGACGAACAGTTTTACCCTATAGTGTCTGAATTTGTTAACAATACCGATTTGAGGAGGTTATTGGTATACCATCGTATGGACATGTCAGAAGTCTTACGTCCACGCCAAGTCGGATCCAATTCGAGCTTTCACAAACTTAAATTACAGGAAACGAGTTATACCAACTGGTTAGAAACGGAGTTGAAGAATCGTTTCGATTACCAATGCGTCGATTCTATGCAGGCATTTCGAAATGCCAACAAAGCTGTCACAATAACGGGTCAAGTCCGGAATGCAGCCCGGCATGAAAAAAATGATCGTTCCCCTGTGAATGATCCTATGAAATGGGTACTTGGTTTTGATAATCGGGACAAGTTAGCATTGTTTGAGCAAAAGGCACAACAACTGGCAGAGGAAATTAACAATTTAAATAACAAACTGAACGCCTTAAATGAAGAAGATAACCAACAAGGTGAACGGCTTCTCAGCTGTAAAACTTTGGCTGATACCCAATGGCAAGAAATCGATGTCGCAACAGTATTGGAACAAATTACCAATATACAAAAAGCTTTAAGGGCAGCTCGTCAGGAAAATATAGCTCTTGAGGATATGGCGGAACAAATTAAAAAACAAGCCAATATTGTAGAGAAATCTGAAAAAATTCTGCTTAATGTCCGAAATGAACTTTTTGCAACCAACAAAGAAGTTCAAAACAAGGAAGCGACACTTCAGACACTGCACCAAAGCGCAATAATTAAAAGTGTAACAGCCTATCAGCGCGAAGGGCTAATGAAACGATTTGCTGCCTTGGAACAGCCTTTAACATTAGAAAGCATTGATAGTCTGGCTAAGGTTGTGGAACGGGATTTAAACCGAGAATTGCAGTTATTGGCTGAAGATCGCCAGCAGTTGGTTCGGGCGGTTGAAGATCGTTTCAGTGAATTTAAACGACGCTGGGCTTTGGAAGCCAGCGACTTTGATACTAGCATTGATAGCGCCCTCGATTTTTTGGCCATGCTCGAACGATTGGAAGCAGACAACCTACCTGCATATGAAGATAGATTTTTTGAACTTTTGCAAAAGCAAACTCGACAGAACCTTGCTGCACTGTCCCAATACCTTACCATGGAACGTAAGATGATTCATGATCGTATGGCCATTGTGAATGAAAGTCTGCGTCAAGCGCCGTTTAACCAAGGTACGTATTTGAAAATTAAAACAGAGGATAGGCAGTTGCCTATTGTCCGGGAATTTTTGCAGGAAATTCGCGATGCCCTTAGTCATAGTTTGCTGGAAGATCGAGAAACGGAAGAAGTACACTTTCTTATGATTAGTAACATTGTGAAACGGCTTGCTAGCAAGGAAACAGAGCATCGTAATTGGAGCGAATTGGTTTTGGATGTTCGCCAGCATGTTGAATTCATTGGGGTGGAACTTAATAAAGAGGACAAAATGGTTGACATGTATCGCAGTGGTGCGGGGAAATCTGGAGGACAACGAGAAAAACTGACTACTCATGTCCTCGCTGCAGCCCTTCGTTATCAACTGAGCGGTGATAGTAACAGCATACCGATGTATGCTCCTGTTGTATTAGATGAAGCGTTCAGTAAAGCGGACAATGAATTCACTGCCGCTGCCATGACTGTCTTTAAGACCTTTGGTTTTCAAATGATTGTGGCAACACCTATGAAATCTGTGAAAACGCTTGAACCCTTTATTGGTGGTGCCTGCTTTGTCTATATCAGTGACCGCTGCCGATCCAGTATCTTACCTATCGAATATGATAATGAAGAACAATGTTTAAATCTTAAGGAGCAGATATCTGATGAAACGCTCGCTGCAATTTCCTGAACATGTGCATCAAATTTTGCTTAAGCAATATCGAAATCGATGCCGCAAATGGTTAGCAAATCAGGGGAATTGGCCCTTAGCTATATCGTTGGGTTGTCCAAAGGAGAGTGAAGTCATCGAGCAACCTGATACCATACGAACATGGGGCTCGACATGGCAAATATGGCAAGGTCCAGGAGAATTGATCTGGTGTAAACGTCGGTGGCGCATATTGGGAACACAGCGTTTACCCGAACGGCTTATATTGCACTCGCCTGAAGAGGTAGCCGTATGGGTGGGAGAAGCTGTCCGATGGAAACAAGCTGAAAGCCGATATAAGCGACTACTAGATCTTTGGCCAGCCTTGCAAACCTGTTTGTCTCATCATTTTGAGGTATTGGCCGACTACACTGAAGAGGACATTGAACGACTGATTGCCATGCTAAAATGGCTTGAAACCAATCCGAGCTCCAATCTTTATCCGCGTCAATTGCCCATTGCTGGTGTGGACACTAAATGGCTGGAAGCAAGAAGAACTCTCATTACCGAGCTGCTTTCTACTCTACAGGAGCATATTTCCGATACCCTCGATTTTTACCAATCTTGTGGTTTAAAGAAAAGCCCCAATGTTATACGTATGCGAGTTCTCGATCAAGTATTACGGGATCATTTGGGAGGTCTCAGTGATATTACGGCACCTCTGAAGGATTTTGCTCAATTAAATATACCTATTTCACATGTTTTTATCGTAGAAAATTTGCAAACCGGTTTAGCGTTTGAGGACCTCCCTGGAGCGATTGTACTCATGGGACTTGGCTATAATGTAGATGTCTTGTCATACTTGCCATGGCTGAATTTTACGGATTGTACCTATTGGGGAGATTTAGATACGCATGGCTTTGCTATTTTGAGCCGAGCTCGCTCATACTTGCCCAATCTGAAGTCGGTTCTGATGGATGAAACCACTTTGCTGAATTATCAGGCACTTTGGGTAGATGAAAAAGGTCAGCACTTGGCAACGGAGCTACCATTTCTTACTAATATGGAACAAGCAGTATATCAGAGACTTAAACAACAATTCTGGGGGGAAAATATCCGCCTTGAGCAAGAACGTATTCCATGGGATTATGCTTGGCAAATAATAAATAAAAATTTAATAACCAAAGATCAGTTTATTTTTAAATGAAAATCTAGCAGTTAATACCTTACTTATTTTGCTATGTGTTTCTATATGTAATAGGGCCTTTCTCTTTCAATATCTGACAATTACGCTCAGTCTCAAAATTGTCTCTATTGTCAAAATATTCAATAGAATAAGGATAAAACAATCGATGGGATATAGTATATTCTTGACTAATTCATTCCGTCTTCGCTTTGCTTTGTAGGACTTTCTTTTTCTGAGTAATCGCTTTTGTCGTTTTATAGACTCAAGTTGATCTTCTTGAGATTGTGGTATAAGTAGGCTAGTCATAAGCTACCTCGTTAATTAATTATTGGCCTTCAGGATTCGGTAAGTCAATTGCTGTTGTTTCTCCCTGAAGCCGAGAATCAGGATCTTCCCTGAATATTTTTAGTTTGTAATATTTTCCTTTGGGCACGTCAAAAAGCAATGTACCACTTGTAGTCAATTTTGGGTTAATGTTATCGTAGTGGTTAATATGGTTTTCGTAAGAAAGCGCGTATTTATATTCTTCGAATTCTTCACCATGATCATCCATTAGTCTGAAGTAATCAAAATGTGTTGGCTCATTCCCCTGATTTTCTGCTTTCAGTCTCACGACTAAAAATGCTGCGTCAGGTGTGTAATTGTCAAAGTATGTCAACCATTTTACTTTGGTAACAGTGTAAATGGGATTCCATTGCTGGGAATCAGGTGTAGTTGTTTCCTGAGATGTAGGAGTAGACTCGGCTTCCGATTCGTAAGAATTAGAACCCGAAGTTTGGGTACTTGACTCATTAGAGGCATCATTTTCCGTCGAGTTTTGAGTCCCAGGATAAAATATACTTATAATAGAGAATACAAAGAAAACGACAAGAACAGCAACGATACCTCCAAGTATCCAATATGAAAAATGGTACTTCGGCTCTGGAGATGAAGTTATTGAAGTATTCTTGACTTCATTGTTTATTTCTTGCTGTTTTTGATTTATTTTTTTCAATTCATCAAACGGATCACTCATAAAGCAGTTTCCATTGGATTACAAGTAATTCAAATTTAAAACCTGAGCAATGATGCCAGCAAATTGCCTTGACCAACCGCATTACCAAACTGGTCGTATGTAGTATTTGAGCTCTTTTCATATCTACCCATAACATTGCCCAATCGGTCATGTAATACCTCCGTACCATACTGGTCTTCGGTTCGACCGATAATATTTCCGTAGCGATCTTGCAATGTCTGTCCCATAATCAACCTCTTTCTTACTACTAAAAGTTCTTATCTGGTTTTGTTTACCCGTCATTGCGAATGATTAACAATATAAAAATGAATGTTTTATTACTGTTAAAATATATTGATCTTAGGGGTAATTATAGCTCAAAAGTTCTCAAAATAGTCCATTTTTGTAAACCAATGTGTACCCACATGTGGTGTAACTTGGGGTTAGGAGCAATATAGAGAGAATGATGCGAAATAAGCTCGGAGAATTTGTTCAGGCTAAAAGAAAAGAACTGCGGCTGTCCCAACGTGCCTTATCAGAGAAGGCTCAAGTCAGTCGAACAGCACTTACCAAGTTGGAGGCAGGTGATGTTATTCCCGAAACCCAGACATTGGAAAAACTGGCAACCGCTATGGGCATGCCTTTATCCAAACTGTTAGATATGGTTCAAGGGAGAGCAACTAAGGAAGGTAAAGACAATATTGTTGCTATTATTGAGCAATTGCCTTCTGGGAAAAGAAAACTTGTAGAAGAATTCATCCTGCTTATAAAGAATTATGATATTTCAATAAATGAATAATACTACTTATGCCCATACTAGTAGCTAGAGTTTGGTCAATGGGAGCTGGCAGAAATATAGAACTTAAAGGCCTTAAAGTATGCCATAACTTAAAGCAAGATTTAATTGTTTGCAGCATATCTTGACCAATTAGCTTCAATATACCCAAAAATGCCTCGCATTGGGCTATAAGAGGGATAAAGATTCAAAAATGCAGTTTTAGCATCGTTAGGCGAAGTTTTCGGCAATAAATCGGTATGTTTTACCATATAAAGTAATGCCAAACTTGGTGAGTGAGACATCCCCTGGTTACAATGCACCAATGTTTTTCTGTCGGTAGACACATGTTCATGAATAAAATCTAACGCTGTATCTACCAATACTGGCTGTGTGTACTTGGGATCGTCCCCATCAATCATATTTAAAGCTAGCCGAAGATCTCGACGAGCAAATAAGTATTCTGGATGAGTATTAGGGAGTGCCTTTTGTGTATAACCCACTAATAACTTGTGATAAGGAATCTTACAAGCGTGAACCACAGCCCATTCAGATTGCCCAGCCACTTTGGACTCATAATCATCCTGATTCCCCACAAAGAGGTTTTGGCAAACTTCAATCATATCTTTTCTCTGTTTCACCATAATTAGCTTTGGTTATATTTTAGCAAATGCTAAACTCACACAACTCCATTGCGTCAATCTTAACATCTGAATATTTGCTTGCCTATTTTAAAGATAACCATATAAAATACAGATATATATTGTTTTTAGAGGGATGTGATATATTTCTCTACATTTGTAGGTGTGGAAGTACCGATTTTGAAGAAGCCTTAACTCTATCTAGTCAAGCTTTAATTGAAGGCGTCACTCCTCCCATGGCAAAAAAATACCTTCGTTGTGTCGTTTGTCATACAGCAATAGAAGAGGCGAATAAACAAACGTCAAAATGCCCTATATGTAGTAATGTAAATATTCAAATAATGAATAACCCGGAAAAGCTTTTCAACCAATTAACATATTGCTGTGTCAATTGTAATTGGACTGGTACAGGAAAAGGATTGTTAGAAAGTTTGAGTCAGTAATTTAATGAATGAAAAGGTGGATTTTTTTATAAGCTATACTGCAACAGATACCGATTGGGCTGTATGGGTAGCATGGCAACTTGAGGAGGCAGGTTACTCAACCGTTCTTCAAGCATGGGATTTTAACCCCGGCTCTAATTTTGTTATTGAGATGCATAATGCTTGCAGTAAAGCAGAAAAAACCATAGCAGTTTTTTCCGAAGATTATTTGAAATCTGCTTATGGAACTCCAGAATGGTCTTCCGCTTTTGTAAATGATCCTATGGGGTTAGATAAAAAGCTTGTCCCTGTGAAAATAGGGCCCTGTGAGCCAACAGGATTACTAAAAAGTATTGTATGGATCGATTTAATTGGTTTATCAGATGAAGAAGCAAAGAAAAAATTACTTGACGGAATAAAAAGTGAAAGAATGAAACCTCATAAACCGCCAGCATATCCAGGCCTACATGAACATAAACAGAAACCCGTCTTTCCTCCTTCTGAACAAAGGGAACTAACAACTCAATTATATGTTCCGAAAATCCCAAAAGAGAAAACTGATTTGCAAATTAATGACTATATTATGACAACCTATAAAGTGATACGGCAGTACTTTATTGATGCCTCAGCCGAGTTGCAAAGACAATCACCAAACATTGACATCAGGTTAAATGATATTCAGGACAATAAATTTACCTGTGAAGTTTTTGTACACGGTAAAAGTCGAGCTGCATGTAAAGTATGGGTTAATAAACAATCCTATTCACATCCTCAAATTGGCTACGCTGAAGGCCAATTTTCAATAAACCAAGATGGGAGTTTTCAGGAGATTTTGAGTGTAAATAACGACCTTTATTCATGGGGCTTGCAAGCTACTTTAAGGAGTCTCTATGGCAAAGACATACCCGAGTTTGACTTTGATAATCTTACTGCAGAAAAATCTGCCGAATATCTTTGGTTTAAATTTGCGTCGATATTAGAATCCTCATTGAGGTATTTATAAGTTTTTTTCCTGACTGACTGGGGGAAATAGCGGATCAAGCCTATTGGCATAGGCTCTGGCCCATTCTAACCATTCGTCCTTATCCATTCCCACATCATGTGGTTTGAGTGGCAGCTTTTCAGCAAGAGATAAAAATTCCCGAATCCGTTTAGCTTTGAGCCATTGAGCAAGTAAACCTTCTAAATATTCAACCCGTTTTTCTTCCTGCAATTTTTTGAGTCTGAGTAATTCCTGTTCTTGGCGTCTTTTTTCTTCCTCACACTCTTTTTGCTCCTCTTTTTCTCGTTTGAGCCTAACATAAATTGATATCTTTGCTAAATCAATCATTATGTTGTTAAGCTGGTCTTCAAGTGTTTTATTTTTTGTATCCGACCAGTTGTGCTTGGCATAGTAATAATAAAGGCTCTCTACTTTTAACGCGAGTTCGCCGGTTGCTATATATTCATATTGTGGCCCCCAACTATACTTATCTTTACTGGGTGGCTTTGTTATTCGAGAGGTTTTTTCCAAAAGAGAAATTTGAATGTCTTCTCCAGCGTAAACAATATAGGTAAAGACCTCGTCGCTCCATTTCTGAGAAGCCTTATAGTAATACCGTTTTGTGGTAAGTGTATGCCTCCGTTTTTCCAATTCGGTAATTAAGACATGAAGAAATCGTGTAGCTCTTGGTGCTACTTTTTTTGAACAGATAATATCAATTAAATCTTCGCCTTGAGGATATGCCCGGCCATAGCTGTCGGTAGGACCATCACGTAATGCATCCAAGGTTCGCTTGGCTAATGGATGAAGCTTTCGAATAGTATCGGGGACAATAATTTTATTTTCAGGACGATTTTCCCATTCTTGTACTTGAAGAATGAAAGGATTTTCTCGTGCTTTTTTAGCAGTTTCTCGATGTTCAATTCCCTCAACCCAAAAACTAAAATGGCGTTCACATGTATCACTGGCCTTTGGAAGAGACTCCTTTTCAACTTTGTGCCCTAACTCTACCTTTCGCCAATATCCAACTCCGGGTAATGGGATTTCCAAGCGGGTACAAACTTTGCCTAATCCCCGATCAGACATGCCATACTCTGGTGCCAACTGACGTAATGGTGTGCTCCACACCCTTTCATAGAGCTCTTCTCTGGAAACATATTGATGCGTCATTTGCTGCCCCCGCGCACAACCACAGCATTATATCTTGCACATAGGGTAAATAAAGCCATCGGAGCGATAATCTAATTGATTTTTATCAGTTTCATGGTTTAATAGTGGTTGCTTTGGAATAAATATCGCTTTGGAGAATAGTGCCATGAATATTGCATCTGTTCGTTTTGGTATGGCCAAACTAGCCAATACCGTTGAAATTCGGAAAGCTGCTGATATGGCTTCTTGCTGTAAACAAGTGGTACAGGATTCCGGAAAGGACTCTGTAAGTCTCCCCTCTGCTGCTGACGGCGGGGGAGGTCAGGGGAGTGGCCAAGGTGGTGGCGGCGGCGGTAACTAATTCTGGGGTCTAACTTGTTCCAAAAATAGTCGCCTACCGAACTCCCTAAAATAGCAGAGAATGTACCCGCAATCATGCCTTTTTGTGGGTGTAGTGTATACCCTAAATCAAAACATAGGGTTGCTATAATTGCTCCCCAAAACCATTTTAAAAGCTGGTGCACAAAAACCTTTCTGGAATGGTCCTGGCTTTTGGTCTTTTTATAGGCTTGGAAACTATCTCTGCCCATTTCATAAAAAGTAAAAAGCGTCAGTGCGATTTTAGCGATACCCCAAAAGAACGCCTTTTCTGAAAATGGGTATATGTACCCTTGCATTTCACGATAAACAAAAACCCTTTTAAAAAGCTCGATGGGACTTACACGCTTCGTGCGTTTAATAAAGGCGGGTAAGTTATTATAATAAACAGTGACTCGTTCAAGATTGTTGTATCTCGGCGTTGCCCATCGAACAACAGGCTTTTCTAACCATGTAGGGAAAGATATATACCTATCCAACACAAAAAGCGGTAAATCCCGGTACATTCGGCGCCTCATTCGATAATTAAATGCATCTTGAAAAGGATGTGTTCTTTTTACATATACCGTCAGGCTTCTAAAAAGAATTTAAATATATAAAAACATTAATAAATATCCAACGTATTTTTATATAAAAAATACTTATTTCTAAGCATTTTTCAATCGCCCTTGGGTTTAATTATACTTAATTAGTTATAGGACCCATTTGGAGTTTCCATGAATCAAATAACCCTGTCACACGTATTTTTAAACCAGACAAAAGTTAATTTTAGTTCTATACTTTCTGCTGGCCTTATGCCAAAGGCAGGATCGCATGCAGGGGTTTCAGAATGGGCTTTTCGCCAAACTACAGTAACCGACAAATTTTGTCGATTACTTGAAAAGCGCTTCCCCATGGGTACGACTATTATTGTGGATGGCGCATCAATACCCGAAATTGTTACACTAAGGGCATGCCAAGTATATCCTAAATTCATTGCTCCTAAAGGACGGGTGCCGTCTCGTTTGCCAGTTCAAGGCATTCAAAATGAAGGCGCTTCCATTGCCGATGTAGTTCATAAATATCCCATCATAGCCCACAATAAAAAAATTGACTGGATGCATTCCACCATTCCAATTGAAAAACCTGACAGATTGGCTATAGAAGTCAGTGGATTTTCTAATTTTGTCAAAACTCATTTTATACCGGACAGTTCTCAAGGTAATGGTGCAAGATTTTACACAATTTCAGATGCTTTTAGAAAATCTTTTGGGACTAATTTACATGAAAGAAACGTTTTAGAATTTTGGCAAAATCAACCTCCTTTTGAACAACCAGTTGCAGTGGTTACTCAAAACTGGTGGAATGAACTCATTCCTGAAAAAAGAATTCAGTTAGTTAAATTAATGCAGGATAAACTTCCTACAAAAAGTATTGTTAGGATTGGAGTTAATGA
>Ga0206873_1032_pt1 | contig 43924 bp, 42 predicted proteins | sample Alteio_BWOrgCont_11_FD_152631 | JGI IMG/M metagenome (GOLD analysis project Ga0206873, IMG submission 152631) | Enriched cells from forest soil in Barre Woods Harvard Forest LTER site, Petersham, Massachusetts, United States -... | ecosystem: Environmental > Terrestrial > Soil > Temperate forest >...
CATAAAATGTTGTATTTTTATCACTTGGAATGAGCAATACGGGCTTAAATATTATAATCGGAGTGTGTGGTCTTATGTTGGGTATATTAGCTTTTGCCGATGAGATTAGTAGATTAAACAAGTGGTTGAACTGGATAAAATCAATAATTTTTAAAATAATTGTTGTTGTTTTAGCCGTATTTTTTGGAACTTGGGCTACATTAACAAAAGAAAATAATAGTGCCGAACAAAGCGCAAGGAGTTCTTATAAAATTATTGATTCTATTGGGACTTATGTCGCAACAACTAAAAAAATATTAAGAAACCAAATCGATACATTGTATTTATTAAATGGTAGCATTTTTAAATTAGAAAATCAGCTTAATAACGACATTACTGGTGGTGATAGTTACGGAGAAGTATACCCGACATCAATACTTGATAAAAATAAAAATCCAGTAACTCTTCTTTATTTCCAAAATAAAGGAAAATATCCATTATCAAATGTAAATATATCTTACTGGAATTTAGAAGACCTTTATAAAAATAAAAGAGTTGGAAATAACAAAGACACCCGTGCTACAATCCAAGATTTACAAAATCGTACTAATATCAATGTGGGTAACGTTAGTATTGGTGGTGGGCAATTCATTGGTCAGCCTTTTTTAGTAAATGAAAATCAGCTTACAAGGCTAAATTTTTCCATAACTGCTAAAAATGGTTTTTTCGCTGAACAACTGCGAATGATAAAGATAAACGGTAAAATTGAAAATGCAATAAAAATAAACACGATAACCAATGGGAAAACACATCCAAAAATTCTTGTAGATACTTCCAGTAGTGGCTTTCCCAAAAATAAGAATGGAGAAATAAATTGGTAAAATAAAAATACGTATTCCTTATTGTAAATTGAATATTAGGAATGATTGATACCATAGATTTAATACTAAAACTAATTGCCTTTGCTTCACTTAGTGCTGTAACTATGGTATCTTTTGAATCTGTAAGAAATATACACAGGCTTTTTAAATCAGAAAAGTTTCTTCATTATTCATTACTTGTTATGTGGCTTTCTGGTGGTTCATTAATATTAATGGATGGATATATTAATTCAAAATCTAAATCTGATTCTATCACCGCATTCAAAAATCAAATTGAAACACATAAAAGAGATGAAAATAAGGCAGATAGTATACATAAAAGAGATGAGGCTAAAGCAGATAATACACATAAAAATGATAGTATAAATGCAAGTTATAGACATGCACTTGATAGTATTAATAATATTCAGGAAAATAAGTCCCTAAAAGATAGTATACGTCTTGTACGTCTTGCTTTTGAAAAGGAGGACAAAGATGTTGCTATTCCAAAAATTGATTTTGATTATAATGGTACAAACCCAATGGTAAAAGAATTTAGGCATTATTTATCAACTCCATTTGATAGTATTTCGCTTGAAAGTGATATTACAAATAATACTGAATATGATGCCGAAAATTTAATAGATAAAGTTATTATCATTACAGTAATAAAACATAAATGGTCAATCTTCAAAGAATTTAATAATACCATTAGTCCCTCAATGATTTTATCAAAGGGTAATACATTATATTGCCCTTATATATTCTTTACACGTACTACATTTCCTGATACAGCATTCATTTATGTCAAAATACAATTCACCAACATGTATGATATAAAACAAAAACCTTTTTGGAAAATAATTGCATATACCCCAGAATATAAAGGAAAAGCATTACATGAAGCTGAAAATTATTATCAAAAACGAGTGATGGATACATTAAAAAAATTAAATGATTGGTAAAACATTGCTAATAAAAAAAATTCAGGCTGAGACAGTACAATCTTTATATTTGTGTACCTAAAAATACTATATTTGTACTCAGAAAGTACATTGAAATAATCCCAGTTCAGGTACCCTATTGGGTACCCTGTAAAATGAAATCCTTAAAACCCTTGATTTCATTGGTGTTTAGAATTGGGTTGCGGAACCCCCCTCTCCGCTTTCGCCTCGCCGGGGCTACGGCAGGCGTAGTCCACAAGTAGTAAGCATAGGCAGGCTTCGCCTGAAGAAATTAATTCCCAGGTATATTAGTATCCATATTAACTTCCTACAATAGATACTATCTTGGCATGCAATGTTTCTTCATCAAATGGTTTTAAGATATATCCATTCATGCCGGTCTTGTAGCATTTTTCTTCTTCGTCTGCCGTAAGGTGAGCAGTCATGGCTATAATAGGGATATTAGATTTGGGAGTGGGTAAGGTATTTCTTATCTGTTGAGTGGTTTCATAACCATCCATACCGGGCATGTGTATATCCATCAAAATAACATCAAAATCCTTATTGCACAGTTTTTTGATTGCATCCATACCATTTTCAACCACATCTATATTCCAACCCCAACCAGTAAACACTTTTTGTGCAAGCAATTGGTTCATGGTATTATCTTCTGCCAATAATACGTTCAAGCTCTTGCTCGCTTTTTTTGACTCACTAGCAGTAGCTGTATTATTTACTTTCGATGGAGCCCCCTTTTCATATTTTATACGAAAATAGAAGCGTGAGCCTTTACCTTCTTCACTTAAAAGGGAAACACTTCCACCTTGTAGTTCTGCTAACTGTTTCACAATAGCCAGGCCAAGTCCTGTTCCCCCATATCTTCTTGCTGTATCGTTATTAGCTTGCATAAAGGCTTCAAATATGGTGGCAAGTTTATCTTTCGGAATTCCAATACCTGTATCCTGTACCATTAATTCAAGTTCCACTTCATTATGGGTTTCGGATAGTAATTTTACAGTAATTGTTACTTCTCCTTCCGAGGTAAATTTTATCGCGTTAGCGGTAAGGTTAAGTAATACCTGGTTTAAGCGGGTGGGGTCGCCTATTAAATCATCCGGTACATTCTTGTCAATATGGGCAGATAGCTGAATCCTTTTTTCATTTGCTTTAGGAAGCATTAATTCGGTACATGTAGATACAATCTGTGATAAGCTGAAAGCTTTGTGGTCAATATGCACCTTCCCGGAACGCATTCTCGAAAAGTCCAGTATATCGTTTATAATTACAAGCAAATTATCTCCCGATAGTTTAATAGCCCCTATGTATTGCTGTTGCTCGGCTGTTAACGGCGTTTTAAGCACAAGGCCGGTGAAGCCTAAAATGGCATTCATGGGGGTGCGTATTTCGTGGCTCATATTGGCAAGAAACTGCTCTCCAACTCTCCTGGCAATTTCAGCGCTTTCGGCACGCTCTTTTTCTTTACGTAATTCTTCTTCACGCTGTTTTTTGAATGTAACATCCCGTATAATGGAAAGCATTTGAATATGCCCATCAACCTCTATATTACGAACAGTATATTCTATGTCAATTATTTTCCCATCCTTGCGGACAATTCTTGTTTCACCGGAGCTTTGCTCCCTTTCGCCTTTTATCCGCTGCCGTAATCTCTCCGTCAGGCGGGATTTTTCGTCTTCTGCTACAATATTCAGAAAAGAAGGAAACTGCAATATCTCTTCCCTGTTGTATCCATATATTTTACAAACTGCATCATTCACATAAATTATTTTCTGCTCTTCGGTAATGGAAACACCCTGCCCCATTTCACTTTCAGTATTGACCAAGGTTTCATACAGATTCTTTTGATTCAGCAGAGCTTCTTCCGCTTTTTTTTCTTCTCCTATTTTTTTCTGTAAATCATCAATCATCTGGTTGAAGGAACCCGCTAAAACCCCTATTTCATCTTTGGAAGATACTTTTGCCCTTTTGCTGAAATCAGCTTTGGCAACGGTGTGCGCTACACCTACAATTTCATTAATTCCCTTCGAAATTGTCCGGCTGACAGATGTGGTAAGGAACAGACCGGTAAACTCTACCGTAATAGCTATCGAAAAAAGTATTTTTAAAATCAAATTCTCAATCCATCTGGAACCTTCACCCAGCGTAGAAGAAAATCTATCCTCCAGCACCGTGAGTATTTCATTCATCTGGTATATCTGTATTCGCGTCTGGTTAATCTCTTCCACCGGGGTTTTACCGCCAGATACTTGCTGGTGCAGCCGGGTGCCTAATTGCTGCAACATTTCCATATAATAGTCTCCCTGTGTCCATATTATAATAGCGTTGTGTATATAAGAAACCTTATGGAATCTGGTTAATAGCCTGATTATTCCGTCAATATCAGCCGGATCAATCTGCCCTTCGATAAAACCTTCCCGTATCGAATCCATATTGATTTTAGGCTTTAAAAGCCCCAGCCTTGCTTTTCGGTCTCCCAAAGGAACAGCTAATAAATCCAAGTATTGCTGGTAATCATTTTCATCGTGTGTGTAAGCGTATTTTGTTAAGCTGAATACGGCATCTTTCTGCGCCTTCGACCACGAACCTTCACCACCCACCAAGGCCCTGGTAGAAGATAGGGTGTGGATCATGAAGGAGAGAGTGAATAATTCTACGGCAATCAACAGTGCCATTATGCTTACAACAAAATATAGCTTTTTAGTAAGCGAAATATTCTTGAGCCATTTATAGAAAAAGAAACCCTTCATAGCTTAGGTCGATAGTAATTAAAGTAATAATGTTTCAGGTAATCAAATGTAGTAAAATACTCTTTTGTCTCGCTATTTGAAGCAACAGGCATCCTTTACTTATACTTTGGGAACATAAAAAAGTTACGGGAAGCCATAGAGCCATAGAGTATTGAGAACGTAACATGAAAGCTGCTTATTAACAAAAAACTGTCGGGTCAATCTAATATTTGTATATTTGGTTGACCAATAAATAGAACGCCTATGCCGATAAATTGCATTGTTATAGATGATGATGAAGCCTGCCGGGTTTTACTTGAGCAGTTAATTTCCCAAGTGGATGGATTAAATCACATTGGTTCTTTTGAAACGGGCAGACAAGCAATAAACGCTTTTAAAAACAGCGATACACACCTCATTTTTTTGGATGTTGAAATGCCTGAAATGAGCGGACTTGATATGTTGGCAAATTTGGATATAAAACCACTTGTTATTCTTACAACCTCCCATAAAGAATATGCTCTTGATGGTTACGAATATGAAATTGTAGATTACCTGGTAAAGCCTGTTACGCTGCCCCGTTTTTTAAAGGCCGTTTCAAAAGCGGAGAGACGTTTTGAGAATTTGTTTTTAGGAAATAAGCATGGCAACGGCAATTATATTTTTATAAGAAAAGAGGGCGTAATTAATAAAGTTCCAATAGGCGAGGTGCTTTGGGTTGAAGCCATGGGTGACTATGTTACTATTCACACAAAAGATAAGAAACACATTATCCATGCCTCCCTCCGCACCATTGAAAGTAAACTTCCGGCTGATGAATTTATGCGGGTTCACCGTTCTTACATAGTTCACATAGGAAACATAAAAACGGTTGAAGGCACATCTATTTATATTGAAAATACAGCAATCCCCCTGGGCGCTTTGTATAAAAACGAGTTCCTTAAACGATTGGAACTTTTAGGATAGAAATCAAGCATAAATTATAAATGCTTAATGTTAAAGGGAATTCATTTATCTGAATGGATCTCTTTAGATAATTTACAGGCGGTCTTTACAATTTGTAATATTCATCATTTTTTTTCGTAACTTTACTCGGCAATAGGGATGGCTATGTGATATTGAGTTGGTCTGAAAAATAGTAATAATTCGGGGTAAGAAACAATCAGTATGAAAACACTGAAAGATTTTGCCGGATACCTTAGGGAATCGCGTCTTAGAGACTTCGCCGTTTATTATATTACCGTAATAAAAGGGATGGATATTCCCATAGTTAAGCTTGTAATTGAAAAAGGTATAATCAAAAGCCTTTCGGAGGAGACTACTATTAAAATGACTATGGATAGTCTCGAAAAATTCCTCATTTCACTGAAAGATGGCACTGCAATTGATGTTGCAAATGAAGGACTGAAACGCTGGGAAGAAGATAAAATGCCCCAGGGAATAAACAAACAGGACATTCTTCCCGCCGATCTTGTTTTGTTATACTCTGTCCAAAAAAAATCCATGTTCCATTTTCTTCCTGAATACACCCAAGATACAAACGAATCTATGTCCATAGTGCAGGAACTGGAAGACTTTTATACATACGTGCAGAATGGCGCTATACAGATGCTGTTTAAAATACAAAAAACCATTGAGGTAAATCTGAAAGAAAAAACCGACGAGCTTCAAAAAAAAGAGCAGAAACTGGCGCTGGCTCATAAAATAGCACAGATAGGAGGTTGGGAATGGGATTTAGAAAAAAGAAAAGTTACCTGGACGGATGAGATTTTTAGCCTGCATGGGCTGGAATCTCCTAAAGAACCTTTTTCTTTTCGGAAATTACTCTCGCTCATTCATCCGGAAGACCGGGATAACGTTTGGAATGTAATTACCAAAAGCATGAAAACGTTGAATCCGGTTAGTTTTTATTACCGGGTAATACGCCATGACGGAACTGTTCGTACCTTTTATTCTATTGGCGAGGTTGTAGTGAACGAGGAGGGGAAACCTGTGAAGGTGGTGGGTACGAGGCAGGATGTTACGGAGAGAAAACAGGAAGAAGAAATGCAAAATCTTGCCATGGCGGCTACCAAATCATTTAACTCGGTAGTAATAACAGACCGGGAAGGCTGCATAGAATGGGTGAATGAAGGTTTTACCAAGCTAACAGGATATACACTTGATGAGGTAAAAAGCACGCATGGAGAAATATTGCGAAGAGGAGAAAATACCGGTATTTCGCAGGATGCCGGGTATTATAAGAAAGTGATAAAAGAAAAAAAGCCGGTTACCTATGAAAGTAAAAACTATACAAAGGACGGAAAGAATTTTTGGACAATAACTACCCTTACACCCGTGCTCGATAATAATGGAGGGGTTAGCAGAATAATAGCCATCGATTCGGATATTACACAACGAAAACAAATGGAAGAAGACCTGCGCACGGCAAATAACATAGCCGAAGATTTATTAGATAAAACAAACAAACTTCTTACCGACCTTAAGCTGGCGAAAAAGGAACTGGAAAAAACCATGCAAATAAAGGAACAGTTTTTAGCCAATATGAGCCATGAAATCCGTACGCCCATGAATGCCATAGTAGGATTTACCCATTTGTTGTTAAAGGCCAATCCTACGGCGGAACAAAAACAATATATAGATATTATAAAAACATCCGGCGCAAATCTGCTGGTGATAGTGAACGATATACTTGATTTTTCAAAACTACGTTCCGGAAAAATCAATTTTGAACAAATTGAGTTCAGCCTGTCTGAAGCAATCTCAAACCTTACCGAACTGTTTCAACCTAAAGCGCTCGAAAAAAATATTAAGCTGCTCACCTATATAGATAAAAATATCTCCGATTATATTATTGGCGATCCTACCCGCTTAAATCAAATCCTGATGAATTTGTTAAGCAATGCTATGAAATTTACCAAGCAGGGTGAAGTAAAAGTAATGGTGAATATAGTTCGCGAAGATGAGCAACTCATAGAATTGAAATTTTTAGTGAAAGATACGGGCATAGGAATAGAAGAGAATAAATTACCAACTATGTTTGAAGCCTTTACACAAGCCAGTTCTGAGACCACCAGGAAGTTTGGAGGCACCGGGCTTGGGCTTGCCATTGTAAAGCAGCTGGTAGAACAGCAAGGTGGCAGCATTGCCGTCAACAGTAAATTAAATAAAGGCTCCGAGTTTAGTTTTACCCTCGCATTTAAAAAGGGAGCAGAAGAAATGAAAAGCAAGAAAGTAATTGACGAGAAACTTTCAGAATCGCTGCCTTCCGAAGGCCTCGAAATTCTCCTGGTAGAAGATAATGAGCTTAATGCAATCCTTGCGGAAAAAGTGCTTGCCGATTGGAATTGGAAGGTGGATGTGGCGGACGATGGATTCAAAGCGCTTGAAAAAATCCAACAGAAAGATTTTGATTTAGTGCTTATGGATATCCAGCTTCCGGGCATGGATGGATATGAAACTACTCGCAGAATTAGAGCAGAGATGCAAGCGCCTGTAAAAAATATTCCCATTATAGCTATGACAGCCCATGCGCTGCCCGGCGAGGAAGAAAAATGCCTGGAAGCAGGCATGAACGGATATATTTCAAAGCCTTTTGAGCCTGAAAATCTTTACACAAAAATTTTATCTACACTGCGGAACTATGCGCGGCCTGGTAAAAAGAATGGCGAGGCAAAGCAAAAGAGCTCTCCGGAAATAAAGAAGGAAACAATCCTAATAGATGGAGATAAAATGGCAGGGAAACATTCCGACCTTACATACCTTAAAGGGCTTGCAAAAGGCAACAACGAATTTATTCTTCAGATGCTGAATATTTTTATAGAACAAACGCCCATCTCCATCGTAAACATGGAAAAGGCACTGAAAGATAAGGACTGGAAAACGCTAAGGATGGTAGTACATAAAATGAAGCCTTCTGTCATGTTTGTAGGACTTAAAGAAATTTCAGGTGATGTACCGCTTTTAGAAGATTATACAGCCGAAGAAAGGGATTTGGATAAAATCCCCGCATTAGTTCATAAAATTAAATTGGTTTGTTCAGAGGCTGTTGCTGAGTTGAAAGAGGAAGTTGAAAAGTTCAATAAAGAAAAGGTTGTCTAAAAAATTCTGCTTCCCTACAATTCGGAAACCGTAAAGATAAATCTGAAAAAGATATAAAAAAACCCCCGGTATATGTCCCGGGGGTCATTCAGCTTTGGTTCAGTTTATTCTGAAAAGAAGTAACTGAACTAATCCCTACAGTTTGCTGAACTTTTCGACTACTTCCATATTGTCGTTATAAAAGCGGATGAGATAGGTTCCTGCGCTTAGCCCATATACGGGGATGGTAACTAAGGCGCTATTGTTCAACTGGTAGTTGGAAACCATTTGCCCCAATGTGTTATAAATTTCTGCATATATAACACCCGTGTTGTTACCTACATTGTTGTTTTTAATGTTCAGGGTGGTATGTGCCGGGTTAGGATATATTTCAATAGCTCCTGTGGTATTTGCTACTTCATCTATTCCGGTAGGAACGGTTTCTTGGTCAAATACAGCAAAAGGACTCATGGAGGTAACATTTGCTCTTGTTACGCTATACATGCTGCCCGATACACTGGCTGCCGTAGCGTCGCCTATATTATCCCAGGCTCCCGATACAAAATGTGAAATATAATCCTTGGTGCGGGTAAATCCATTTACTTCGGCAGAAGAGGACCATGATAATTGCATGTTTGCATTGATACCTGAACCGATGTTGTTTTGGAAGAACCAGGTAGCATCAACCATAGGTTGGCTCGAGGATATAAGGGTTCCGGTGGTGCCTTGAGAATAAACTCCTGCTGAAACATTTACGCCTATTGTTCCGCTTGCAGAGCCTGTATTGAGGGTTATAGCAGCGGGTAAATAATTAGCTGAAGTGCCTACTTGAAAGGTGGTAGTATCACCCACACTTGCATTCATAGTCAAGTCTCCGCTTCCGCTTGTAATTACGTAAGAGGTAGCACCTGCACCGGTAACAGAACCGGCAGCGCCAATGCTTAAATTATTACCTGAAACGTCAACATATCCTTTAGTAAAATCCAGCGTTCCTTTAATCACCAGGTCAGAACCCAGCTTCACAGAACCATTTCCGCTCACATTCACAGTTAAATTATTTACAGTGTCACCTTTTCCTGTAACATCAAAAGCAAGTGAACCGTGAACTGCTGCAGCTGAGGTGACAGAAACATTGGAAGCCGGAGTAGCATGTACCGTTCCTGTTCCACTGGCAGTAATATCTCCGTTTACTGAGAGGTTTTTCCCATTAAGAATAAGTGTTCCGCTTCCTAAGTCGAGAGTGTCGGCATTTAAATCTGTTGCCAGCGTTACTGTATGGCCGCTGCCTATATTCATGGTGAACTTGCCCATACCGCTTCCGCTAAGAGAAAGATTACCGGTAATGGAATTAGTAGTTGTTAAGGACAGGTCACTGCCGGTAGTTGTCATCAGCGAACCCGATCCTGTTATGTTCCCTTCCACCATGAGGCTTTCACCGCTCATATCAAGATTGCCGCTTGTAAGCGCCACATTACCATGAACAGCAAGCGCCGACCAAAGTATTACTGAATGTCCGCTACCTACATTAACTGTTAAGTTATTCAAATTCTGGAACCCCGATGTGAACGTAATATAGGAAGCAAGCCCGCCCGATGTGTTAATGGTAAGGTTGGAAGAAGAGTTGCCTGCTATCATAATATCACCGGACACTTCGTCATTAGCGGTAAGGTTATATCCGTTAAGAACCAATGAGCCGCTCACAAACTTTAATGAGTCATTGGTTGTTAAATTGGAATTTAATGTGACATTATTGGAGCTTCCCACGTTAATAATTACTTTCTTCAGGCCCGAACCGCTTAATTCCAGTCCTGTTGTTGAAGATGAGGTAATATATTCTACATTGTAGTTAGCGCTAAGGTCAAGAGTGCCACCTGAGGATGATGCGAGACCGCCGCCTGATATGAGAATGGTAGCATTGGAGCCTGTGGTTAAAGAACTGCTGGCACCCGTTACATTTAATACTGCCGGTAACATCAGTACATCATTTACTGTTATTTGAGCTGCTGAAGCTAAACCGACAATAGCATTGGATAAAGTATCTGCAACAATGGAGCCGGTATAGGATAGCGCCCCTGACGCACCCAGCACTATCTTGGTTGCGGTGATACTTCCTGTATTTGCTGTACTTGTTATATTGCCGTAAATTAGGTTTAATGTAATATTAGATGTTGAAGTAAGAGTCCCTTCAACATCCAGACTGGCAAGTAGACCATTAATGGTGACATTATTGTCCATAGTAACAGTATAGGTTGCGGCTATAGTAACCTGGTCTCCTGCCCCTAAAGTGGTGGGAGGTACAGTGCCGCCGCTCCATGTTGCCGAATTGCTCCAATCGCCTGAAGCTATTGCTGTGTATGTTCCTGTTCCGGAGGCGATTCCACAGACCAGCAGAAAGGATGCTAAAAGCAAACCTGTTTTAACTGGATTTAGTAGTGATTTTTTCATGACTTTTAATTTTATTGATGGTTAGATTTAGAATTATGAAGCAAATTTATTATGGGATTATCCAGGCTTCAGGTATTTTCGTTGAAAAAGGGTTTCCCCTCGTTTGAAAGGACTTTTCATGGGGTTGAATATTTTTTCCGCAATTCCTGATGCAGCAATCCTTTTAACTATTACCTTAAAGTGTTTGCCAAGTGATTTTCACAATTCGTCGAAAAAGTAAGTGGGATCGGGAAAGAGGGTATTAAATTGCTGTCGGTCTCTTATGTATGTGTTAAATGTATCGGTTCAACTTACATTTTGAGACGTTCACCGAAAATAACAGGGATATAGCGATAGATTGAAGTAACTTTAAAGTAAAAATAAAGCGGTATGAATACACAAAATGAATATTCTGTTTTCCTGGTAGATGATGATAAGATGTTTCTTACTTTACTAAAGAACAATTTGCAGCAGCAGTTTGGCCGCTTATTGAAAATCTCTGAGTATACTACCGGAGAAGAATGCGTGAAGAATATAGATTCTCCCCCGGATATTGTTATTCTTGACTATTACCTGAATGATGAAGATCATCCCGATGCCATGAACGGCATTAGTGTAATGCAGGAGATAAAATCGGCATCAAAGGACAGTATCGTAATTATGCTTTCAGGACAAGATAAACTCCAAGTTGCCATAGATTGTGTTAAAAATGGGGCCTATGAGTATATTGTCAAAAGTGAAAGTGCTTTTGTACGCATACAAAACACGCTTAAAAATGCTACAGAAAATATAAAAGCGGCCAGGGAAAATAATAAATTCTTTAAGTGGAATATTACCATGGCAGTAATTATTATTTCTATAATTCTAATCGATGTTATCTGGTATTACAGCTTCCACTACACATTTTAAATCTATTTCATTATGGCAATTGAGCGAATTTTAATCCCGACTGATTTTTCCGAAACAGCACAGCTTGCGGCAATACACGGACTTTATATGGCGCATCTGTTTAAGGGAAAAGCTTTTCTCTTTCATGCGGTAGAGTCTAATATTTATGCGTATACGGGTGAGCCTTTACCCATGGGCGAACCGGCAGGAAGCTATGCCGCTGAACCCGAAACAGCCTATGGACAAATAGAGGAAAAGCTACACCGGGTAGCCGATGAAATGACAAAAAAATATGATGTGGAAGTGATTACTGATATTGTTATTAAAACAAATAGTCCCGCAAAGGAAATTGCAGCTGCAGTAAAGGATAATAAGATAGATATAATAGTTATGGGCACTCATGGTGCAGGTGGTTTTGAAGAACTTTTTATGGGCAGCAATGCCCATAAGGTGGTTAATCTTGCCCCTTGCCCTGTGATATCGGTGCAAAAATTTGCAAAAAAACCGGGATTCTCAACCATTATAATGCCTATTGATAATGACCTGCACTCACGCCAAAAAGTGAATAATGTAATTGAATTGGCCACCGTATATAAATCAACTGTTCATATTCTTGGCCTGCTTGAAACAGATGACGCCACAGATGATAAAAAATTTGAAATAAAATTAGACTCCGTTGAACATAGTCTTAAACAGGCTAATATCCCTTTTGTAAGAAAATTAGTGAGGGGGCATAACCTGGCAATAGAGGCAATGAAATATTCTGAAGAAGTGGGTGGGGACTTAATTGCAATTATGACCGGCCATGAAAGCAATTACACCGGAATGTTCCTGGGCCCTTCCGCCAAACAAATAGTAAATCACTCTAAAATTCCCGTTTTAAGCATAAAACCCGAAGAAACTACTATAGAAACTTTTGACCCTATAGGTGGAACCGGGGTTATTATTTAACGCGGATTGGTAAAAAAGTCGTAAATTGGGGTTTGATTTTAAATGTAAATGGAATTTTATTTATCCAAATAATCCCTTTGGGCAATATATAATTTGAATTTGAAATGAAAATACTAGTTGTAGACGATGAACCAATGACTGTAACCGCATTGGCCCAAAAGTTAAAAGAAAAAAAGTACGATGTAGTCGTATCCCCTGATGGGGTAGAGGCGCTTAAAATAATTGCGGATGAAAAAATTGATCTTATCATCAGCGACATTATGATGCCGGCTATTTCAGGTTTCACACTACTCACTATGCTAAAGCATTTCTACTACAGTAAAATTCCCCTGATACTTATGTCCGGTTACGATGCGGAAAATATTATGGATAAATCGCAAAGCCTTGGCGCCCATACCTTTATTTCCAAGCCTATTGACTATGAAGAATTATTCAAGAAGATAGAAGAAATCGTTCCTGCCGCCTGAACGGAGGCAAAAAAATTCAGTTATAAGATTTTAGCATTATTTTTGAGTCATATTTCTATTATGACTTTATCTAATATTGCCAACATCCGCCTGCTTAGCCAGCAAATTGTAGGGACAAAATTCAAGTCCCCTAAAGACATTGTTAGTTGGATGGGCGCCATGCAGGCACAAGATTACGCCATGGCTAAATGGGCAGTAGGCGTAAGGCTTCCCGGCTCTACTGAAAAAGAAATTGAAACTGCCGTCGACAATGGACAAATCATCCGGACACATGTATTAAGACCTACCTGGCACCTTGTTCCGGCAGAAGACATTTATTGGATGCTTGAACTCACAGCGCCTCATATTAAATCCGCATATAATTCAAATAATAAACGGCTGGAGCTGGATGAATCCATATTTTCCAAATGCAATAAAATAATTGAAAAAACATTGTCAGGTGGTAATCATTTTACCCGGGAAGAATTAGTAACAGAAATCAAAAAGGCTAAAATCCCTATTGATACTCCGAGGGCTATCCATATAATGCTTCATGCAGAATTAGACGGGGTAATATGCAGCGGTGTGAAAAAAGGCAAAAAGCAAACCTGTGCTTTATTGGCAGAAAGAGTTCCGAAAGTAAAAACTCTGCCGAGGGAGGAAGCATTGGCCAAACTTGCCAAAAAGTATTTTACAAGTCATTGTCCCGCTACGCTAAAAGATTTTATTTGGTGGTCCGGATTGCCGGTTAAAGATGCAAGACAGGGATTAGAAATGATAAAGTCCGGTTTTGTTTCAGAAACCATAGACTCGGAAACATATTGGTTTCCCAATTCATTTTCTTTACCCAAAAGTTTTAATCCCTCGGTTTATTTATTGCCCGCTTTCGACGAATTTACCATCAGCTATAGAAACAGGAGAGCCTCTGTACCCGAAGAACATCACACGAAAGCTATTTCCAGCAATGGCATCTTTCGCCCGATTATTGTAGTAGATGGAAAAGTAACGGGCTTATGGAGACGAATCCCAAAAAAAGATAAAATAATTATTGAGACTGCTTATTTCCACCCGCATGATAAATTGACTAAGAGTTTACTTGAAAAAGCAGTTGTTGATTTTGGAAAATTCCTGGATAAAAAAACTGAGGTTAGCCATAACGTAGGTTGAGTGGCGTATTAGTTAAACGGATAACTTTACATCCAATCATAAAGAGAAACAGGAATAAATGTTAAACATAATGAATCACTAATGAGCCCTATAAAAAGCACTATCACAGAATTTGAACGGGTTTTAGATGAAACTCCCAAAAAACTTTTCGACTATTCGGAAGATGAAGCTGCAAAAAAGCCAGCACCCGATAAATGGAGCAAGAAAGAAATACTGGGACACCTGGTAGATTCGGCTGCCAATAATCACCAGCGTTTTGTAAGAATGCAACTGGAAAACAATTTGCAGTTGCCCGGATATGATACCGATAACTGGGTTTTGGTACAGCAATATAATACCGTGGCTTGGGATGAACTTATAAGGCTTTGGGAAGCATATAATCTGCATTTGTTGCACGTCTTTTGGAAAATAAATCCGGATAAATTATCAAATACTGCCACTATTGCCGCGGGTAATCCCATGACGCTCAAATTTATAGTGGAAGATTATGTCACCCATTTAAAGCACCATTTGGACGAAATAATTAAGGATTGAATTCCTGCCGAATTTACCTATATTTGCAAAAAGTTAAATAAAAAAGTATTTCATGAATTTCCAATTGTCAGAAGAGCATTTGATGATACAAAAAGCGGCACGCGATTTTGCTAACGATGTGCTGAAACCGGGTGTGATAGAACGCGATGAACATCAAAAATTTCCTAAAGAAGAAATCAAAAAACTAGGGGAATTAGGATTCCTTGGTATGATGGTAAGCCCCCAATATGGCGGCGGCGGCATGGATGCTATTTCCTATGTTCTTGCCATGGAAGAAATTTCGAAAGTAGATTCTTCCGCTTCGGTGGTTATGTCGGTAAATAATTCCCTTGTCTGCTGGGGTTTGGAAGAGTTCGGGACAGAAGCCCAAAAACAAAAATATTTAGTTCCACTTGCAAAGGGAGAAATAATAGGAGCGTTTTGTTTGTCAGAGCCGGAAGCGGGTTCTGATGCTACATCACAACATACAACAGCTATTCTAAAAGGAGATAAATATATTCTTAACGGCACCAAAAACTGGATTACCAATGGCAACAGCGCTTCGGTGTATCTGGTGATGGCGCAGAGCGATATAGGAAAGAAACATAAAGGCATCAATGCGTTTATTGTAGAAAAAGGCATGCCCGGTTTCCAGGTTGGGAAGAAAGAAAATAAATTGGGAATACGCGGATCTGATACTCATTCACTCATGTTCCAGGATGTGGAAGTTCCGATAGAAAACCGTATTGGCGAAGATGGGTTCGGCTTTAAGTTTGCGATGAAGACATTAAACGGAGGCCGCATCGGTATTGCTTCCCAAGCATTGGGAATAGCGTCGGGAGCATACGAACTGGCGCTGGCATATTCCAAAGAAAGAAAAGCCTTTGGTAAACCTATTTGCGAACACCAGATCATTCAGTTTAAGTTAGCTGATATGGCTACCCAGATTGATGCCGCTCGTTTACTCTGCCTCAAAGCAGCATGGCTTAAGGACCATCATTTAGATTATTCACATGCCAGCGCTATGGCAAAAGTATTCGCCTCAAAAGTGGCTATGGATACGACTACCGAAGCGGTACAGATACACGGAGGCTATGGATACGTAAAAGAATACCACGTAGAGCGCCTGATGCGCGATGCAAAGATTACTCAAATTTACGAAGGCACTACCGAAGTACAAAAGATTGTCATTTCAAGAGGCATTTTGGCGTAAATTGGTTTAGGAATCTAGTAGTGAAACCTGCATTGAAAAATAGTTAGAGTTTCTTTAGAGACCATATATACCAGACGGTGTTCATTATCTATTCGTCTTGACCAATAGCCGCTTAAATTGCCTTTAAGAGGTTCAGGTTTGCCAATTCCTTTAAATGGATTGTTCTTGCAATCCTTTATTAATTCATTGATTCTTTCGACTTTTTTCGGATTCTTCTTTTGCCAGTAATGGTAATCTTCCATGGCAGCAGCAGTCCATTTAATATTCATCTCCCCTTATTTTGTCGGATCGAATGAAATAAGCTTCCCTCTCTTTGCTTGCTGTATAGATTTAGCCAGATGAGCAGCATTTGCTTTAGTACTTAAAAGATATGCTGTTTCAGCCAAACCGTTATAATCATCCAATGAAACCATTACCACACTTTTGCCCTTAGAGCGGTGTATAACAATAGTTTCGTGCGAATCAGAAGCCGCATCAAGGTTTTCTTTCAAAGAGTTTCTCAACTCTGTATAATTAATGGTTATCATAATAAGTGCAAATATACGTACTTTTTTGAGTACTTTAACATGAGTGATATGAATTTGTAAAATGTAATATTCGAATGAGAAAACAGAGGCAAAAAATAAATATGAATAACTATGGAAAATAATATAGAAATACTATGAAATGATACAAAATAACTATGATTTTGGTTATTAACATTGCTTGAAAATGAAGGTGTTACATGAAAATCTATATTAAAATAATATGGAATAATATAAAAAAAAGTCAAAAAGAGTCCCAAAATCACGTACAGAAAAGGTATTTTATTTTTCATAAACTTACATTGAACCTATTGCAGTAGCAAAGATAATTCATGAAAAAGTGTTTTTTGAAAAAGTCAATGACCTAATTTAATTAGGAATTAACCCTGCCTGAGGCGGGGGGAATTAGGAATCGGGGAACGGGTAGAAGCACAGCTTAAATGGTTACTAGCCCATGAAGTGCAACTTCGCGGTAAAGGCGAACTAAACTAAATTATTGTAATCCTCATGTGAGCCAATCCAATACCATACATAATCATTCCCATCTTTTACAGCTAAGGCTCTATAATCAATACTAATTCTTACCGACCAGATATTAGATTTTACATGAACACACTTGAATTTGAGAGAAGGATGGAAAGGATACTTTTTCCAAAATTGGAATTTTATATCGGCTGTTTTTTGAACATTTTTTGGAAGATTTTCATACGCTTTCCAAAATGATTCTACCGTAAATGAATTCACAGATTCATAGGTTTACTCTTTCCTTGGCGGTGTTCTTTCAGGGCTTGTACAGCCATTTTTAGCATAGGCTGAGAATTTGAATCAAGGCTTGTATCCCATTTCTGGTCTGAGATTTCCTCATTCATCAGCTCTCTTAATTTTTCTGTCAAATATTTTCTTTTTGCTCCGGGCAAAGATTCAAGCATTGCAAGCATAGTGGCAGTTTCGGAAGAAACACGCTTTGTTTTTTTAGCTCTTTTAGCAGGCGAAATTCCAGGCATAATTTTTCTTTTCACAAAGATACGAATTATTTGTGCGTATTCGGGCAGGTGCAACTCTGGGTACGACGACGAAGGTGTAACCTTCGCCGAACGGGGAACAATCAGCGGGTGGTTTTTCTATAGTAAGTGTAACTTACATTTTATTTTCCCACGAAGTGCAACTTCGCGGATACGGCGACGAAGGTGCAACCTTCGCCGAACGGCGAGGCAAGGAATATTCAAATGTATTTCTTACTTTTGATTAAAACTCGCGAAGTATGAAATGGACTAGATCAGATTCTTATGGCCTATTCGGAATAATTACTGGCGTTTGTGCCATCTTGGTTACTTGGGAAGTTTCTCAACAACAACAGTCAATTAAGGGCTTTGACAAATTACTCACTGTTGTTGATAGCCAATTAGTATTAAATGAGAAAGCACAGGCAGAGTCAAATAAAAATGCTGCATTAGCAGATGAGGGAGATATGTATATTTTCTCGGCATCGGTTTATAAATTAGGCGCAATTATTGACACTAAGAGTAATAGCATTAAATGGAATACTCAGAAAAAGACTGAATTTCTTACTGCTGTTAAAAATATTTTGGAGAGTCAAATGAACAATCCATATTTAGTTAAAAACAGACAACTTTTCAAATCATGGATAAATGCATATAGGCGTTCTTACTTTTTTGTTGAGGGGGCAGAAGGACGAGTATACACAGATGAACAAGGAAGGATACTTACAGATGAGCAGGGAAGAATTTTTATCAGCGAGCCCGAAAGAGAAAAATTGCGATTGGATGAGTTGGGTAAAAAATTCCAAGAAGATTTTAATAGTTGTTGGGAGGCTGCAAACAATGCATATTTGTCGGCTACTAAATCATTGAAGGTTGACAGTAGATTTATTAATAATTAAAAAACAAAAAGCTCCGCAATTGCGGAGCTTTTAATATTGGAGGTTATCTCTAGTACTAAGGTTAAGCAGCTAACTTAGAATCCTCTAAAGCCTTTTCAACTTCCTTGAATAAGGTCTTGGCATCTTTTTCGTTGGCATTTTCGTAACCTTCCTCTGATGATGCAATGGTCTTTTGTACAAACTCATGTTGAAATTCAACAAATTCTTCGATTGCATATACACTTCCTTCACGAGTGCGACAAGCGCATACAATAATGGTGCATCCTGCCTCAACTAGAATAGTGACTCGCTTCTGAAGAAGGTCATAATTATCACCTGCACTAGTAATGCCAATCAATTCACCATCTTTTTCAAGTATGGCTAAAAAATCAACATCTCCATGGTCTTCATACTTAATGAGCTTGTACCCATTTTTTAATAGGAAATCAGTATATAATCTCCTAAGTGTTGTGGATTTGCCAATGTGGCCTCTTCCTTGCAGAGCGATTGTTTTTTTCATTTTATTTAAGTGCTAGTCGTTGTTTTTACTTTTTGTCGTCTTTCACCTCTTCAAAATCTACATCGGTTACTTCCCCGTCTTTCTTATCCTGTCCGGGTGCGCCATCCGCCGCGGCGGATTGTCCGTTGCCATCGGCTCCGGGTTTCCCTTGCTCCTGGGTAGCTTTGTACATTTCTTCCGAGGCTGCCTGCCATGCGGTATTTAATACACCCATGGTAACGTCAATCCGGCCGAGGTCTTTTGCTTTATGGGCATCTTTCAAGTCACTCAGAGCTTTCACTATCGCTTCCTTTTTATCGTGACTGAGCTTTTCGCCATAGTCTTTCAACTGCTTTTCGCTTTGGAAGATAAGAGCATCAGCGGCATTCACCTTGTCTATTTCTTCTTTAGCTTTCTTATCTGTTTCAGCATTAGCTGCGGCTTCTTCTTTCATCCTCTTTATTTCCGCATCGCTCAATCCGCTGCTTGCTTCAATGCGGATGTGTTGAGATTTGTTCGTAGCCTTGTCTTTTGCCGATACGTTCAATATGCCGTTCGCGTCAATGTCAAAAGCAACTTCAATTTGAGGTGTACCGCGCATTGCTGGTGGCAAACCGTCTAATACAAAGCGACCGATAGTGCGGTTGTCTTTTGCCATAGGGCGTTCGCCTTGCAGCACATGTATCTCAACCGAAGGTTGGTTATCTGCCGCAGTGGAAAATGTTTCCGATTTGCGGGAAGGTATGGTAGTGTTAGCATCTATCAGTTTGGTAAACACGCCTCCGAGGGTTTCTATACCCAGCGAGAGAGGAGTTACGTCAAGTAGCAACACATCTTTTATTTCCCCGGTGAGGACGGCACCTTGTATGGCTGCGCCTACTGCTACAGCTTCATCAGGGTTTACGCCCTTGCTCGGTACCTTGCCAAAGAATTTTTCTACTATGGCTTGTATGGCAGGAGTGCGTGTTGAACCGCCTACCAATATCACTTCGTCAATGTCTTTGTTTGTCAAGCCTGCATCCTTCATTGCTTTTTCGCAAGGAGGAAGACAACCTTGTATAAGGCTGTCGCAGAGTTGTTCAAACTTAGCCCTTGTCAGGGTTTTTACCAAGTGCTTGGGAATACCGTCAACCGGCATAATATAAGGCAGGTTGATTTCGGTAGAGGTAGAACTGGAAAGTTCTATCTTGGCTTTTTCAGCAGCTTCTTTCAGACGTTGCAAAGCCATAGGGTCTTTGCGGAGGTCTAAACCTTCGTCTTTCTTGAATTCTTCTGCCAGCCATTCCACAATCTTTTGGTCGAAGTCATCGCCACCTAAGTGGGTGTTACCGTTGGTCGATTTCACTTCAAAAACGCCTTCGCCCAATTCCAATATAGATATATCGAATGTTCCACCGCCTAAGTCGAACACCGCGATTTTCATGTTTTTGTGTTTCTTGTCCAGTCCGTAAGCCAAAGCGGCTGCGGTAGGCTCATTAATTATCCGGCGGACTTTAAGTCCTGCTATCTCCCCGGCTTCTTTGGTAGCCTGGCGTTGGGCATCGTTAAAGTATGCGGGTACTGTGATAACGGCTTCGGTAACCGTAGTTCCAAGATAATCTTCAGCAGTCTTTTTCATCTTCTGAAGTATCATAGCCGATATTTCCTGTGGAGAATATTTGCGGTCGTCAATCTGCACTTTAGGTACATTATTGTCCGACACAACAGTATATGGAACCCTCTTAGCCTCTTCGGTTACTTCATTAAAAGTATGCCCCATAAAACGCTTGATAGAGGATATGGTCTTTGTGGCGTTGGTTATCGCCTGTCTTTTAGCAGGGTCGCCTACTTTCCTTTCGCCGTTTTCTACAAAGGCTACTATGGAGGGAGTCGTGCGTCTGCCCTCGCTGTTAGCAATTACGGTAGGTTCGCTACCCTCCATTACTGCTACGCAAGAATTCGTTGTTCCTAAGTCTATTCCAATGATTTTGCTCATTTTCTATTTATTTTTTCTGGTTTGTATTTCTTATTCATATATATACCTATCAACTACTATGCCAAAACGTGCCAAAAGGGGCGACTGACATTTTGTCAGTATGACCCTAACCCTGCCCTTCCCCAAATGGAGAGGGGCTCATCATCCTATTAAATAGTCATTGATTCTAAGCGCACTAAGTAATGTCCTCCCCTATTGGGGAGGATAAAAGAAAGGGTATTTCATAAAAAAATGTTAAAAAATATACGTAGTTAAGTAACTTCATATATATTTGCAGTCAAATAGCTACACAATGAATCTTAGACGCGACGTATTTCAAGCCATATCAGACCCGACACGAAGAGCCATAGTTGTATTGGTTGCTTCGCAAGCTATGACAGCAGGCGCAATAGCCTCCAACTTTGACACGGCAAGGCCGACAGTTTCAAAGCACTTGCAAATACTAACCGAATGTAAATTGCTCGAACAGGAACAGATGGGGCGGGAAATCTATTACAACCTAAATCCTGATAAAATGAAAGAAATAGCGGACTTTATAGAACCATTCCGCAAAATGTGGGATGACCGGTTTAATAAATTAGAATCCGTAATGAAAAATTATAAACCAAAAAAATAAAACATCATGGAACAAAAAACAAAAATGCATGCCGAAGATGGCAAGCAAGACTTAATAATAACCAGGGAGTTCGACCTGCCGGTTGAATTGGTTTTTAAAGCCCATGTAGATCCGGAACTCATTGTACAATGGAAAGCAATCCCCAATACCACAGCCAAAATACTGAAGTATGCAGGGCAGAAGCATGGCAGTTATCAGATGCAATCAACCGATGCGCAGGGAAAAGTAGTATCAAGCGTTAGCGGGGTAATCCACGAGTTTATTCCTAACCGGAAGATAATACGGACATTTGAAGTAGAGAATGCACCTATTGGTGTACAGCTTGAGATTTATGATTTCGAGCCGCTTACTGATAATACGAGCAAACTCAACATGCACGTGATATACGAATCGGGTGCGATAAGGGACCGGGTGCTGAAAATGCCTGGCGCTTCAGGCTATACCATGGCCATGGCACACGACAGGATGCAAGAAATTATGAACAAATTAAAATAAAATAGTATGGAACCGAAAACAAAAGTAAATGCCGAAGATGGTAAGCAAGATTTAAAAATAACAAGAGAATTTGACTTGCCTGTTGAGTTGCTTTTTAAAGCACATGCCGAACCCGGACTCGTTGAGCAATGGATGTCGAACCCTTATGCAACGGCAAAAGCGGTGAAGTTTGAAGGAAAGAAGCATGGCAGTTATCAATTGGAATCTACCAATGCAAATGGAGATGTTGTATTTAAATCCAATGGAGTATTCCATGAGTTTATCCCCAACAAGAAAATAACCCGCACCTTTGAAATGGAGAATGCGCCTTTGGGCGTTCAACTTGAGATATATGAATTTGAAAAACTGACTGACAGCACCAGTAAACTAACCATGCACACCATTTTTGAATCAGGTGCGATAAGAGACCAGCTACTGAAGATGCCTTTTGCACAGGGCTTAAGCATGGCACATGACCGTTTACAAGAAGTGATGGGAAAACAAAAATAGAATTATTTTTATGTAATCTATTAATTAGCAAAATTATGAATCCGAAAGTAGATTGGTTTTTTGATAAACCCACCAAGTGGCAGGAAGAATACGGTAAATTAAGAACTATTGCTCTCGGTTGCGGGCTGACAGAAAACTTGAAATGGGGTTGCCCCTGTTACACCACAGGCGATAAAAATATAGTGCTGATACATGGGTTTAAAGATTACTGCGCTTATTTGTTTTTCAAAGGCGCCTTGCTAAAAGATCCCAAGCATATTCTAATCCAGCAAACGCCAAATGTTCAGGTGCCGCGGCAGGTAAGATTCTCCAGCGTAAAGGAAATAACTAAGCTGGCACCTACTTTGAAAACATACATTAAAGAGGCTATTGAAATAGAAAAAGCCGGAGTGAAAGTGCCTAAAAAAACGACTTCGGACTATAAGGTTCCTGAAGAATTTCAAGATAGATTAGATGAAAATGCTGCCTTGAAAAAAGCTTTTCATGCACTTACGCCCGGGCGCCAAAGAGGATACCTTTTTTATTTTTCTCAACCCAAACAAGCTAAAACCCGTGAGGCAAGGGTGGGAAAATATATCCGTCAAATTCTCAACGGAAAAGGAATAGATGATTAGGTCGGAGCCCGACTGGCATTTATTCAAAGCACATAAGTAGTTTCGATCAAATATCTAAAAATTAAAAAATTAAAAAATGGAAACAACACAAAACAAGCCAGGTAAAGGAAGATTGATTACATATTGGATTGCCACAGCTTTATTAGCTATTGGCATGTTACAGAGCGGCATATTTGCAGTGCTTAGAACCGATCAGTGGGTTAAGCTGGTAACTAGCTTGGGTTACCCCGTTTACTTTTTAACTATACTCGGCACGTGGAAAATTCTTGGAGTAATAGCTATTTTAGTTCCACGGTTTAAACTCCTCAAAGAATGGGCTTATGCAGGTTTCTTTTTTGCCATGACAGGTGCCTTTGCTTCACATGTGTTTTGCCACGATTATGACATAAGAGGACTTATGGGACCATTCTTTCAGGCGGTTTTTGTTGTTCTGTCGTGGTACTTTAGGCCGGCGGACAGGAAGATTGTGGTGGTATAATGACTATATTTAGAGTTGGAGTACCTTTATGGTTGAATTGTGGGCAAATTTTTTTATATCCCTATTTTAATTTAAGATGAATCTTACACGAATCGATCTCTCCGACAACTTAATTCATTTTGTCCGTTCTTTAGATAAATCGACTAGTGATTATAACTTGTCAGAAATGCACCCTAAAGAATATGAAATGAATGGCGATATTGTCGAACAAGATTCATTGAGCCCTTTTTTTATACTACGTAGAATAATTCGAAATTGCCAAATTATCTCGACTTGGTCATACCGAAAAGGACAAAGAACAATATACGGAGAATATCCGGCAGTTTGTTTTACAGAAATGCCAATTTCAGAGTTTGTAAAAACTAGTATAGACCGTCAGGCAAAAGGACAAAAAATAAGTAACTATGGTCTAATATTCAATAAAGAAGAACTTTTTAAAAATGGAGCTAGGCCTGTTATTTATGGAACTTCGGTTACTGCAGCTGCTGAAGATAAAGGAAATTCAAAAGTATTAAGCCCTCCTATTTTTGATAAAAAGGAATTATACAGGTATGTTGCTTTTAAGTTAGACAGACTTCCCTATCCAATTGATTGGACTCATGAGAGAGAGTGGAGGTGGCCTAACTATAATTATCAGTATCATCCAATTGATTCGGTTTTATGGAGTGATGAAGAATGTTCAGATGAGCTTAAGGAACTTTATCGTTTACGTGAACAAGAACGCATAGATTTCCATGGTTTGAATATTGACCAACATTCACTCACAAATATTGGCATAATTTTAAAGACGAAAGAACAAGCTCGATTAGTAATAAGGGATATATTATGGCTTGTAGATTCGAAAAGAATCAAAAAAAATACTTTTGGGTATGTATTATTTTTCAATAAGTTAGAACAAAATATTGACAAATTGAGTGACCCAGCCTATCTGGAAAATGAAATAGTTCAAGGTCTTATTAATTTGGATAGATTTTTTGAAGTGGATAAGGTATTAAAGGAAGAAATTTCTGGAAAAATTCAGCAAGTTTGTGAAAAATATAAGAATTGTGATGCTTTTGAAGCTAGGCATCAAGGATGGCTATCTGGCCCTTCGTTTCCATGCTTGAACAATAATCAAGACGAGGTTGCAAGAATACTTGTAGAATTGAATATAGTTAGGATAACTAAATTAGGAAGATATTTGATAGATCTACCCGTATTGAATCCCAGCAGTTGTATGGAAAACAATGAAAAGTTTGTTAGAGAAATAATCAACCCAGAATTAGAAAAAATATTAGGGATAAGTCTGACTTATTATTCAATAGGGGACTTAATGGCAATGTACAAAAAGAGGAATGTGGAAATTGATGATGTTCCATATTATACAGAACCAAATGATGATGAGTGGAACTTTTCTAATAGAAATGAAGATTATTGAAATCCATACTTAACGAGACATTACTTAAGTTGCGCTTATTGTCATTAAGTTAGCAGAATCAAAAAATCACAATATGTTACGCTCCATACCATTTCTTTTATTCGATGGGAATTGTGCAGAGGCAATGACATTTTATCATCAGTGTCTCGGTGGAGAGTTAATACTTACGAAACTCGCAGATACCCCAATGAAGGCGCAGTTTCCGCCGGAGAAGCATAATAGAATGATCAATGCTAATATAAAAAGCGGAGACATAGAAATTTCCGCTGCTGACTGGATGGCTTCTCCTGAATTTGAACCCCTACAGGGCAACACCACTGCTATATTTGTGATAGGAGGTGCCTTTGATGAGCTGAGAGTTGTTTTTGACAAACTTTCTATAGGTTGTGAAAAAAGCAGGTTTCAAGAACTACACAATCTACCATTTGGAACTTACGGACAGTTTTATGATAGGTATGGTGTTCAATGGATATTCAAAGGAGATAAAAGAGAATGAATCCTAAAGTTGATTCATATTTTAGTGAGACTCCAAAGTGGCAAAACGAATTGCAGGCATTAAGAAATATCATTCTTGATTGTAACCTAACCGAAGAATTGAAGTGGGGTGTACCTGTTTACACATTCCGGAAAAAGAACATAGTTGGAATAAATGGGTTGAAAGAATCCGTTGCGCTTGCGTTTTTTAAAGGCACTTTATTGCAAGATGCTGAGGGCATTCTCCTCCAACCGGGACAGGTGCAAGCGGCTCGCTGGATTAAGTTCAGCTCTGTTAAGGAGATAAGTAAGATTGAACCCATTTTAAAAGCCTATATTCATGAGGCTATTGAAGTAGAAAAAACCGGTTTGAAAATCGTTAAGAAAACGACTTCGGATTTCAAAGTTCCTGAAGAATTCCAAGATAGATTAGATGAAAATGCTGCTTTGAAAAAAGCTTTTCATGCACTTACGCCCGGGCGTCAAAGGGGATACCTTTTTTATTTTGCCCAGCCTAAACAATCTAAAACGCGCGAAGCACGGGTTGAAAAATATATTCAACAAATTCTCAATGGAAAGGGATTAACTGATTAGCATTGCCGTTGCATGTAAATAAATAATACTATTCTCTTGTCCATTTTCTGTAATCTCATTCGTCATTGGAGAATAATACATAAATTACGTTGCAATTAAAATTAAAACAAATGGACACATTCCTTCCTCCCATCGAAAAACCCAACGGGTTAATAATGAAGATGGTATATTATTTTACACGTAAACAATTTGGCAAAGTGCTCACACCTTTAAAAGTGCATTCTGTGCGCTTGCCTGCTGCATTTGGTATGTTTTACGGAAAGGTTTCACAACTGGATAAAAAATTGACTTTATCTAAGGAGACGGTTATGCTTATTCGTGAACAGGTGGCGCGAATCAACGTTTGTCTTTTCTGTACCGATATAGGCAGATATTATACCATAAAAGCATCCTTGAATGAAGCCAAATTCGATGCCCTGGAGCAATACAGCACCAGCCCTCTTTTTACCGATGCCGAACGTGCCGCATTAGATTATGTAACAGAACTGACTGCATCTAAAAAGGTTAACCCGGACACCTTTGCCCATATGGCAAAATATTATTCCGAACGCGAGATTTGCGAAATCGTTTGGCTGGTTGCCAGCGAACATATTTATAATATCACCAACATTGGTCTCAACATCCATTCAGATATGCTCTGCGACCTCAGCAGGAAGAAATGATTTTGAGGGATAGTTAGCTCCAGGTTTCTATTTATATTTGTCATAAACTATCTCTCATGAAAAAACCCAAAGACGTTGACGAATATATCTCCGGTTTCCCTAAGGAGATCCAAAAGCTGCTGAAGCAAGTCAGGGTAGCCATTCAGGAAGCTGCCCCACAGGCAGAAGAAGTGATAAGCTATAGTATGCCCGCGTATAGGTTAAATGGCATTTTGCTTTGGTATGGAGCGCATAAAAATCACATAGGTTTTTACCCACATGGTGCGACAATGGAAAAATTCAAAAAAGAACTTGCCCGTTACGAACAAACAAAAGGCTCTATCCACTTTCCAATAGATGAACCACTACCTATAGCTTTGATAAAAAAGATGGTGAAGCTCAGGCTTGCTGAGCATTTGAAAAGGGTGAAAAGGAAATAACCAGACTCCTCACTTCGTTCGGAATGACAGGTATTTACAGGGTGGTTAAAGCAACCCCTTGTCATTTCGAACGAAGTGAGAAATCTCTATCTATACGTCGGTAAAATAAAAGCATGAAATTACTGACACAAGGGATAAAACCGGTGAGACGAAACCAACAAAATGTGCTAATAAAATAAAGGAAAATCTTACTGGTAATTCGAAAGAGTAATCTTCTTTTCGAGTTCCACGATGTAAGCTTTGAAACGCTTATCCGTATCAATAAGGTTGTTCACCGTTTTGCAAGCATGTAATACCGTAGCGTGGTCTTTGCCTCCGCATTGCATGCCAATATTGGCAAGCGATGACTTGGTAAAGTTCTTGGCAAAGTACATGGTTATCTGACGGGCTTGTACCACTTCCCTCTTCCGTGTCTTAGACTTTATCATATCTATCGGCAAGCTAAAGTAATCGCAAACCACTTTCTGTATATAGTCTATAGATACTTCGCGAGCGGTGTTCTTTACAAACTTGTCAATCATTTGCTTGGCAAGTTCCAGGGTAATAGATTTTTTATTGAGCGATGATTGGGCAACCAAGGAGATGAGAGCCCCTTCCAGTTCTCTTACATTGCTATTGATGCTATATGCCAGGTATTCCACCACATCGTCGGAAATCTCAAGCCCTTCCGTATAGATTTTCTTTTTCAGTATGGCAATGCGTGTTTCCAGTCCCGGTATTTGCAGGTCGGCTGCCAATCCCCATTTAAAGCGGGATAGCAGACGTTGTTCCATACCTTCAATCTCCACCGGAGCTTTATCCGATGTGAACACCAACTGCTTACCGTTTTGGTGCAGGTGGTTAAATATATGGAAGAATACATCCTGTGTTTTTTCTTTCTTAGCCAGGAACTGAACATCATCCACAATCAGGGCGTCAATCATCTGGTAAAAGTTGATGAAGTCATTCTGGGTGTTGTTCTTGGTAGCGTCTATAAATTGGGTAGTAAACTTTTCCGATGATAGGTAAAGAACGGTTTTAGCCGGGAAATTATTTTTAATCTCCAATCCTATGGCATGGGCAAGGTGTGTTTTTCCCAACCCTACTCCTCCATATATAAATAGAGGATTAAAGGAGGTGCCGCCCGGTTTTTGAGCCACTGCAAATCCCGCAGAGCGAGCCAAACGATTGCAGTCACCTTCAATAAAATTGTCGAAGGAGTAGGCAGCGTTTAGCTGGGGGGCAATATCTATTTTCTTGAGCCCGGGAATGATAAACGGATTACGTATCGGGTTCTTACTAATGTCAATAGGGATGGTTACCGCTTGCGACTTAGCCCCTTGCTTGTTTACACTCGGAGCTTTAACATTATACGGCTTTGAACTGCGCGAGTTTTCCATAACAATGCTATACTCAAGCCTTGCTTCCACACCCATTTCACGTTTAACCGCTTTTTTAAGTAATCCTATGTAATGCTCTTCCAGGTATTCATAAACAAACTGGCTGGGAACTTGTATAGTAAGGATATGGTCGCTCAGTTTCACTGATTTAATAGGCTCAAACCAAGTTTTAAAACTTTGAGGAGTTACATTATCTTTAATGATTGTTAGGCAGCGTTCCCAAATTTTAAGATGTGATTTTTCCATTGGAGGCGACGAGGGGATGAATAGTTCTATACTATAATTTCTTTTTGGAGATACTTTTTTACTACTTCAATTTTTGGGGTTGCAAAGAAAAATAATTCAGTTGAATCAGGAAGAAAAATTTTTTGCCGCTTTCCGGAACTAATTCGTATGTATTTTTTATTTGCATTTGACTTATTTCAGAATCCCAATAAAATCGGGCTTTTTCATGGTTAGTGATTTTTTCCCGCACATTTGAATTCTTCGGCAATGATAAATAATAATTTTCAATCTCCGCACGAAAAATGAAAAAAAATTTTTTTTCATTTCATGCGGAAAAAATGTCGGAGTTTCAAAAATTATTATATACGCTCATCGCTATCTTACAGGTGTTGGGTTTGCCGACCGTGAAATTTTGCTTTCCGCTAACTGCATGGCTTACGGGGATGGTGTGGCTTTCACGGGCTTACTGTAATTGAACTGCATTAACTATATAAATTCCGGTTTCTCTTAAAGCGGAGCAATAATTTTTTTTCAGCCTGAAAATTTTTCTCCCCACCTCCTCAAATTTTTTATATTGACCTCGTGATTTTTTGGTGATACGGACTCTATTTTTTATCCAACTCGGCAAAAACAGAATTGTTGCTGATGTACTCCGGAACAATTTGCTTCATCTTGCGCACTATGTTCATATCGTCTTTGGTAGCGGCGAGCAGGCTAAGGTCGTCTATATAAGCCGAGATGGTATTAAAATCATACTCCCTTACTTTGGCAATCATAATAAGAGGATGATGTGTTGGCAATGTATTTTCAGAATTATGTAAAAGCTCTTCATAAAGTTTCTCTCCCGGACGCAAGCCTGTGAAGACAATTTTGATATCCTTATCTAATGTGAGTCCGGAGAGTTGTATCATCTTTTTGGCAAGGTCAAGCACCTTAACGGATTTACCCATGTCGAAAATAAATACTTCGCCGCCCTTACCTATGGCTCCTGCTTCCAGCACCAGCTGGCACGATTCGGGTATGGTCATAAAGAACCTGGTAATTTCGGAATGGGTGATGGTAACAGGTCCCCCTTTTTCGATTTGTTGACGGAAGCGCGGTATCACCGAACCGTTGGAGCCGAGCACATTACCAAAACGGGTGGTGATGAATTTTGTCGTTCCTTTATTATGTAATGACTGCACATAAATTTCTGCAATGCGTTTAGATGCACCCATTACTCCTGTTGGGTTGATAGCCTTATCAGTAGAAATCATTACAAAGGTATCTACCTCATATTTAATCGAAAGATCTGCCAGTATGCGTGTACCGACGACATTTACATTTATTGCCTCTACAGGGTTCTCTTCCATTACCGGCACATGTTTGTAAGCAGCGGCATGAAAAACAATTTGCGGGCGGGTATCTTTAAAGATAGCCTCCATTCGTGTTTGATTGCATATATCTGCCAGGTAAACTTTGCAGGGGATGGAAAGTTGCCCGTCCATTTCATTTAGTTCTAACTGAAGGTCATAGATGGCAGATTCTGCCTGGTCGACGAGCACCAGTTTTTCAGGATGATATGGAATAATTTGTCGTACTATCTCACTCCCGATAGAACCGGCAGCGCCCGTGATGAGTACGGTTTTATTTTTCAACTGCGATTCTATTTTGTCTTTATCTAGCACAATGGGGTCACGCTCCAACAGGTCTTCAATCTTCACCTTTTTAATTTGCTTGAAACTCAACTCTCCATTTATCCAGTGGTTTATGGGAGGCACATTCAGCACCTTGGTATTATAGGTAAGACATACATCTGTTATTTCATTTTTGCGCTCATACGATAAATCGGAAGTGGATAAGACCAGATGGGCTACATTGTTCTCTTCCAGCAGTCTTTTTAATTTGCCCGGGGGATAAATAGTAACGCCTTCCAATCTTTTACCCCAGTTATTTTTATTCTCATCTAAAAATGCAACTACCTCATACTTAGTTCCTGCATCACGGTCAACGGCCCTCTTGGTAATAAGGCCCGCATCGTTGGCTCCATATATAATGATGCTGCGCCTGTTTTTGCCTGATGTAGTGGCTTCGGCATAAATGCTTTTGTATATCATCCGTACCGCGATTAATATAAAAGCCGATGAAAAACATTCTATAATGATGATAGAGTAGGGGACTACAAAGCGCTTTAAGGGAGAAGCATAAATAACCACATTGGAAATTGCAAAGAAGACGCTTACCGCAGAAAGTATGAGCACTATCTGTACCACATCCCTTGAGCCGGTATAGCGGATAATATTTTTATAAAGCCCTGTAACATAAAAGCTAATGCCACGGCTTATGAGTACAAAAGGAAATACATATATAAAGGTAACCCGTTCCGATGCGGGGATGGCGAAGTTAAAACGCAGCAGGTAGGCAAGCGTAAGGGAACAGAAGCACAAGAACACATCTATAAGAAGTATTGACCAGCGCGGAAGAAAACTACGGATGATGTTCATAGCCTAATAAAGACAAAGGTAGGATTTGGTTAGAATACAACACTAGGGGAAATCCTATAAAGCTTATTTCTCATTCGGTAGAATATTTATATTTAAGGCATTTATGACCTTATTCTTGATGTTTTGGTTACAATCTGCATGCTTCACTTCGTCAAGAATCTTTTTAATTGGAATAAGATCATCAATTGGGGCTGAAATTTCTCCAATAATGCAACTATTGAATTTTATTGAATCTACTTTTACAAAGGAATGTAGCATTTCCTTTGTTTTATATTCAAGGAGGTCAAAAAGAACGTGATTACTCCATTCACCCCATTCGGCATTATTTGTATTACACCGTTTAATTAATAAATGGACAAAATAATCTACATCACTCTGTGTAATAATATCTACTTTTTTAGTTTCATAGATTGCTTTTGTTATAGTATCAAGAAATGAAAAATCTGAATTCCATTCTTTGTCTTCAGCTTCTTGCTTGCTTTTTAAGCTATCTTGCGCTAAGCATACATGCGCAAGTAAACAGAATAAAATAATATATCTAAATCTCTTCATTTAATTTCAAAAATAGCATTTATTTGGGTTTTAGTAACCGAGATTCCTCGCTCCGCTCGGAATGACAAGAACAACTTTAAGTAGAAAGGGGATGAGGGGCGCGGGCTTTGCCCGCGCCCCTCATCCCCTTAATAATCTATACTCCCTGTCATTCCGAACGGAGCGAAGTGTAATGAGGAATCTACCCCCTACTTCACCTGCCACTTAAAATCCAGCTTCTTGGTTTCTTCCCCCGACTTGTAAATTTTTTCTTTCAGGTTTTCTTTATAGGCAATCACCTTTTTCATCAGGGCTTCATCGCCTGTGGCAATAATTTGTGCGGCTAATATTCCGGCATTCATGGCGCCATCTACCGCAACAGCTGCTACGGGCACTCCGCCGGGCATCTGTACTATAGAAAGCAGGGAATCTAACCCTTCAATAGAATTAGCCGACTTAACAGGAACTCCTATAACAGGCAAAGGCGTTACAGCTGCCACCACTCCGGGTAGATGCGCGGCTCCTCCTGCTCCTGCAATAAATACTTTTAATCCCCTTTCTCTTCCCGTACGCGCATATTCCAGCGTTTTGTCAGGTGTGCGGTGAGCGGATAGCACGCTTATTTCAAAAGGTATTTCAAAACTTTCCAGCACCTTGGCTGCTTCTTTCATTAGGGGTAAGTCTGATGCGCTTCCCATTAAAATTCCCACAAGTGGTTTCATAGTTGGTTAATTTGGTGATTTGATGATTTGGTAATTTGGTAATTGTAATGTCATTTTGTATTTCATTATCAAATCATCAAATTACCAAATCATCAAATCGGTTGTTATTATTGAATATTTATATCATATGGTATTCTTGCCTGCACTCCTTTTATATTTCCAAGTTTCGTAATATCTTCTATCGGCTTATAGATGCTGCCAAAGCGCTCTTTCAAAAATACTTCAGTTGCTTCATCCGAAATGCTGTTTAAAAATTTCTGCAACGGGTTGATTTGTTGAGGCAGTTCTTCAATACTGTAACTGGTGATGTTGGCTTTTTTTGCAGCTATTGCAATAGCCACTTTCATAGAGCCCAGCGTATCCACCAAGCCTATTTTCCTTGCCTGTTCTCCGCTCCAGACCCTGCCCTGTCCTATACTATCAACCTGGGCTACAGTCATGTTTCTGCCGTCAGCCACCTTTGTGAGAAAATTATGATAAAAATCTTCTATGGCATTTTGTAATACCATGGCTTCTCTTGGTTCTAATGGGTAACATAAAGAAGGTGCAGCCGAATGTGTATTTGTGCTCACCGTATCAAATGTGATGCCCAGTTTATCTTCCAGTAACCCTTTTGCATTGGGCAATAAGCCAAATACTCCAATGGAGCCTGTAATGGTAGTTGGTTCTGCTACAATCTCAGTCGCAGCGCAAGAGATATAATACCCGCCCGAAGCGGCATAATCGCCCATAGAGACAATTACAGGCTTGGCTTTTTTCGCCAGTGCAACCTCTCTCCATATTATATCCGATGCAATGCCATCGCCGCCCGGGGAGTTTACTCGTAATACTATGGCTTTCACATTAGCATCAAGACGGGCATCCTGTATCGCTTTTGAAATTCTTGTAGAGCCAATGGTTTCATCGTCTCCCTGCCCCTGTGAAATATCTCCGTTAGCATAAATCACCGCAATTTTTCCCGATGAAAGATTGTTTGTACTGAAACTGCGCCTGTATTCATCCACTCCCACAAAGCTATTGTCTCCGCTCGTCGAGCCCATTTTTTTCAAATCTTCTTTCACTTGATCCGGATAAAGCAGGCTATCCACCAGTTTATAATTCAAAGCTTCTTTTGCCGAGTTTATACTAAGGCTGTCTGCCATTCCATTAATAGCGCTAACTGTTAAACGCCTCGAAACGGCAATATCCGAAAGCATGTTATCCCAAATGGAAGTAAGAAGCCCCCGCAGTTGTATCTTATTATCGGGGCTCATTTTATCAAGTATATAAGGCTCTACAAAACTTTTAAATCTTCCGTGACGGAATACCTGAACTTGTATGCCAAGTTTATCAAGCGCTTTTTTGTAGAACAGCAGTTCAGCAGCGATTCCTTTCAGGAAAATCTCTCCTTCGGGATATAAATAGATCTTATCGGCAACCGACGCGAGGTAATAGGATTTTTGGGAATATCCTATTCCATAAGCAATGATGAATTTACCGGAGGTTTTAAAATCCTGCAACTCTTTGCGAATGGTTTGCAGTGTTGAAATTCCCGCAGGTATATCGCTAAGGTCAAGGTAAATGCCTTTTATTTTAGTATCGGTGGAGGCATTACGTATGCAGGCAATAATATCATTAAGTCCTGATGTTTCCCGAATGGTGGTGTTATCGTCGAACCCAAAATTAAATGGGTTTTCGGGTGTGCGTTCCCGTATGGTGTGATTAAGTTTAATTTCTAATATGGAATTGCTGGAAACAGCTTGTACGCTTTGGGTTTTTACAGATTTTGCCAGGCCAATAAACATCCCGATAATAATAAAGAATATAATTATGAGCCCTATAATGGCTCCGAGAAATGAGCCGAGCAGTGAACCAAAGAATGTTTTCATCTGTTTACGTTTAGTAGACGTGGCAAAATTAGCAAAAAGACAGGCAATCTGTTGGAAATAATAAAAGTCATTCCAAAAATAAATTAAAGAGGAATCAATATGCCACTAATCCCGATAGCTATCGGGAACAAAAACACCAAGAAATCGCACACTAAATATTTCGTGGAATTTAGTTCCCGATGGCTATCGGGATTAGTGTTTTTGTGGCAAAAAAGCATTTTTGAAATAGCTTGAACAATTAGTATGCTTGGTACTGCTGAGTATCTTCCCAATCACGCTGGCGGGTAAGTTTAAGATCTTTCAATACCGATGATTTAACATGAATCTCCACCGAAAAACTTTGGTGAAAACCAAACGGAATGGTATTAAAAACAAATTCCCAGCAGTGCAGATCCCTTGTAGCCGAAATGGATGTGGAAGTGAATTGTTTTCCTACAAAGTCATAGCCGGTATAAATTCCAACATGCCAGTATTTGGTCGCCTGTGCGCTCATATTCACAGTTAATCCTTCTGTAGTTTGGTTAGTTGTTCCGCCGGGGATGAGGGTGTTCGATATGCTGTAGTTCATAGTGATTGACCACGTATTTAATTCCAGGGGGGCATAATATGCCGGGCGGTTTGCTATATAATCAAAGTATTGGTCGGGCGAGGTAAACTGCAATCCTGAACCTGAATTATCTTTGTTTGTGGTCGACTGGTTTTGCTGGTTTTGTTGCCCCTGGCTTTGGGTTTGTCCCTGTCCCGTTTGTTTTGCACCTCCTTGGGTAAGCGTGGTCGAAAACGTGAGCGAATTATTAATAAGCCGCCCTAGTTTGCCATTTTGTATCAATGCCTCGTTCATATTTTCGCCTTGGGGAGACATTTCATAAGGGTCAAAGGTTCCGCTATAATTTACCGCAAGTTTTTTAAATAAGGTGGTGTTGCCGGCCAATGCGATAGGTGCGAGCTTTTGCGAATCGGCTGCCGTGTTATAGCTACTGCTTATGGTGAATCTTTCTATCAGGGTGATTTTTTTGTAAACTACTCCTGAATCGCTGTGGTGCTTTATTTTCATTTCAATGTTGGTGGCTAATGACATGTTTATTGCCTCCTGTTTTCCGGCGGAAGGTCCTCCATAAATTCCATTTTGAAAGGTCGAATACTTTTGATTCGTTCCCGGAATATATTGATAATAATTATATAAATCGGAACTGTAATCGGGTTGGTAGGTGAACCCAATAGTAGGATAAAGCACATCTCTTACGGTTACAGCTTTGTGTAGGCCAAGAGTATAGAAGCTGTATACATTGGTACCAAGAGAAGCCCCGGTATTGTATGTATTGGCAGCTATAAATTTATGGACGGTATCAACAACAAGTGTACCGTCTACATTTTTTTCGTTTGTGGCCTGGAAATATTCGGTCGAAGTTAAGTTCACGCTCGGGGTAAGTGTGAAATAACGGAATACTGTGAAGTTGCCTGAAATGGGAATAGTGGTATTCATTCCATTTTGCATTTGCTTTAGTGTTTGGGGCTTGAATAAAAGACTATCTACAGTAGAAATTGAATTTTCTGCCGAAGTGTTTACGGTAAATGAAATCTTGTTATACCATTTGTTAGGATTGAGCGTGGTAGTGCCATCGGAAAACCATTTAGCCGGATATATCCTGTCAACGGAAAATGTCAATACCGGCAAGTCAACATTTATAGCATGGGTAATGGTGTTTTGCGAATGGCTGGCGCTGGCTGTAAGATGGAAAGGAGTTCCCTGGAAATTTTGTGTAAATGAAATATTGGAAGATAATGTATTTTGTAAAAATGTAGTGGGATTGTATGATGTATTGGTAAAATAATTGCTGCTTCCCGCATTTACGCTTGCCATAAAGGTGCTGTTCGGTCTCGCTTTAGGGTCTTGCGTATTGTTCCATGAAATATTAAATGTTCTCGAGTTCGAAAAGTCAGTGGTACCGTCAATAGGCAGCTTGGTTAGCGCATACCCGAAGTTAAATGAGCCGTTGTAATGATATCGGTCATTGTAGTTTATTATATCCCTTGCTGCCCAGCTTCCGTAGGAATAAATGTCGCCACGCAACTGCATGTCAAAATTATCGCTAAGCCCCCAATAATAGCCTCCGTTTTGCAAGTAAAATCCTTGCGATTGCGAGTCACCGTAAGCCGGTATAAGTATGCCTGAATGCCTGCCCTGCTCCATGGGAAAAAAACCGAATGGAATGGCCAGCGGCGTGGGTACCCCTTCAATTACAAGCCAGGCAGGGCCGGTAACTATCTGGTCATGCGGAATAACTTTCAGCTTCACCGCCATGATATAAAAATGTGGGTCCCTTTCCGAGCAGGTAGTATAGGTTCCCTCTTTCATGTAAAATACTCCGCTGGAATCTTTTTTCACCGTTTTCCCAAAAACATAGCCTTCGCCTTCCTTAGTGCGAATATTATTTATCCTGCCTTTTTTGGTTTTAAAATTATACCGTATCACATCCGCATAAAACACATCGGCTCCCTGGTGAAATTCAGGTTTGCCTATAACTCTTCCGCTGTCCTTGTTCTCAACGCCATGCGCAAAAGCTATATTGCTATCCATAGATAAATCAATATAAGCGGCTTTAAGTTGCAGGTCTTCGTATTTTACAGAAGCATCGCCGTATAAAAATACTTTTTTGGTAGCGGCGTCAAGCCGTATAGAATCGCGGGCATCATAAATAACTTTGGAACTTATGGGGGCTTTATGCTTAACTTTGGGTTTAGGCTTTTTAGTGTTTTTAGCCGTATCTCCCGGCATTCCCAAAGAGGACCCTTCGGAAAATGCCGTAACAGCTCCTGCGTTAATTGAAATTATTAACAAGGGCAAGAGAATAAAAAGCTTGAGAAATAAGTTATTACGCAAAATGAATGAATATTTTTGCCGAATGCTTTACAAAAGTATGCAATACACCGCTAAGTGTGCCCTGGTAGCTCTTGTTTTTTGTGAAACTTTGTTAATTACAGGATACGCAAAGCCCTTATCTTCATATAGTAAGAAGCGATGGGTTATAGTTATTGATGCGGGTCATGGGGGTAAAGACCCCGGTTGTCATGGATTACAGTTTAAAGAAAAAGATGTGGCGCTTTCCGTTTCCTTAAAGCTGGGACGTCTTTTGAAAGAAAATGACCCTACTGTTAAAGTAATATACACCCGCACTACCGATGAATTTATTCCGCTTAATGAGCGTGCTGAAGTTGCCAACCGCAACCATGCCGATTTTTTTATCTGCGTACACTGCAATGCATCGCCGGATAAAACCAAGTTCGGATCTGCGACCTATGTTATGGGTTTGTATAAGTCGGAAGGGAACCTGGAGGTTGCAAAAAGGGAAAACTCCTCGGTTCTTTATGAAAAAAATTATAAGCAAACTTATGACGGATTTGACCCTAACTCTCCCGAAGGTAACATCATATTTTCCATGTACCAGAATATGTACCTGGAACAGAGCCTCGATCTTTCCGCCAAAATTCAAAAAGGGTACAGTGCGGCTGGCAGAACGGATAACGGTGTAAAACAGGCAGGGTTTTTGGTGCTTTGGAAAACAACCATGCCCAGCTTGCTTACTGAAATAGGCTTTCTCACCGACCCTGATGAAGAGCAATACCTGGGCTCGCAGGAAGGGCAAAATAAAACCGCAGAAAGTATATTTTTTGCTGTGGAGCAATATATTGATGAAAAAACGGACGTTGCGTTCAATGCGAAAGATTTTAAGCTTCTTTCTAACCACCCTGATTCTCTTTCTTCTGGAGATTCTACAAAGGTATCTCCCGATACATCCTCCAAAAAAGCCCATGTTGACAGCGTAAGAACAAAGAATAATTTAAAATCCCCGCCTGTTTCATCACAAAATCACCGGACTCATTTACACAAGGACACTTCAACCAGTGCTGCTAAAATAAGAGAATCAATAAAGGCATTACATGCCGATTCAATGACAAACGCTAGTGTCATAAGTCAAAAAGACACCACGAATACTATCTTAAAAAATCGAAGCAGTTCGACAAATGCTATTGTAAAAAACCAAAAAGACTCGACTAAGATTGTTGTAAAAAACCAAAGCAATGCAACGAATGCTGTTGTAAAAAATCAAACTGATTCAACAGGAATAATTTATAAAGTACAAATAGTAACTTCCTCCACTCCTCTTGCAACGGACAACCCCCGGTTTAAAGGCATTCAGGGCGTGGAGATGTATGTCGATAAATCCATTTATAAATACACAGTCGGGCATTTCAACAACCTGGATGCCGCTGTTCAATTACAATTCCAACTGCGCAACAAAGGTTTTGATGGAGCTTTTGTGGTTGCATTCAAAGGCAGCAACAGGGTTCCTATACAACGGGGCAAATAGATATTCTAACAAGTCGATATTTTTTGCCGCAAAAGCACTAATCACGATAGCCATTGGGAACTAAATTACAGTAAGATGCCGAAGGCATCAAACGTTTATAGCAATTATGTAACCTATAATGTTCGACCCCATCGGGGTCGAAGGTTGAGATGTATAATATGGTCGCTACAAACATATAAACCCTACGGGTTTAATAAATCCTGTATAGGTTTTGTTATTTACCAGCTAAATAATTTGTAATCCTTCATCAGGGAATTTACCTTCTCTTTTACGTTCTTAATTTTTTGCGCATCGCTGTTGTTCATCAGCGCTTCGTCTATCAGCTCCACTACCAGCGGAATTTCTTTTTCGGTGATGCCTCTTGTGGTGATTGCCGGAGTGCCTACACGTATTCCCGAAGTTATCATCGGCGATTTATCATCAAACGGAACCATGTTTTTGTTTACGGTAATATCGGCTGCAACCAACGTATTTTCGGCAAGTTTTCCGGTCAGGTTTTTCGAGCGAAGGTCTATCAACATGCAATGGTTGTCTGTTCCGCCCGATACAATAGTGTAGCCTTTTTCGATAAAGCATTTTGCCATCAACCTCGCATTGGCAATTACCAGTTTGCAATATGTTTCAAAGCTCTTTGACAGGTCTTCACTGAAGGACACAGCTTTTCCAGCAATAACGTGTTCCAACGGACCACCCTGTGTTCCGGGGAATACAGCAGAATCAAGGATGGATGACATCATGCGTATTTCTCCTTTAGGCGTGGTAAGCCCAAATGGGTTAGGGAAATCTTTTCCCATCATAATCATGCCTCCCCTCGGCCCTCTTAATGTTTTATGTGTTGTCGTAGTAACTATATGGCAATGTGGGAGCGGGTCAGTTAGAAGTTTTTTAGCTATAAGCCCTGCCGGATGTGCAATATCAGCCATCAGCAATGCCCCGCAGGCATCGGCTGCTTCGCGTAATTTTTTATAGTTCCAGTCTCTGGAGTATGCCGATGCGCCGCAGATGATAAGTTTTGGTTTTTCTTTTTCCGCAATCTCAGCAATCGTATCATAGTTCACCATTCCTGTTTCCTTTTCCACACCATAGAAAGATGGCTGGTAAAGCTTTCCGGAAAAGCTAACGGGAGAGCCATGTGTAAGGTGTCCTCCATGCGAAAGATTGAATCCCAAAATTTTATCGCCGGGTTTCAATACGCCTAACATCACCGAGGCATTAGCTTGTGCGCCCGAGTGCGGCTGCACATTCACCCATGCTGCGCCAAACAGTTCTTTGGCGCGGTCAATAGCGGTTTGTTCCACTTTATCCACCACCTCGCAGCCTCCGTAATAACGCTTGCCGGGCAAGCCTTCGGCGTATTTGTTGGTAAGCACGGAACCCATCGCGGTCATTACGTTTTGGCTCACAAAGTTTTCAGATGCAATAAGCTCCAGGCCCCGCATCTGTCTTTCACGCTCTTCTTCAATATATCCGAAAATCACATCTTCTGCCATAAAGGATTGTTTTTTGCGATGACAAACTTAGGAAAAATGCGGTTAGCGAGGGGTAGTTTGTGAATAATTTAACTATGCAGACGCTGCAATATTCTAATCAACCAAGTCATTTATTGGCGCTGTTTAGTATTACATTTGTCTTTAACTACAAAAAAGCATGTCAAAAAGCGAACATTTTTTACGTTACGGGGCAATTATCAACAAGTTGAGGAATGCCCGTGAAGCCACATTTGAAGAAATAAACGATTATCTAAAAAGGGAAGGAGATTTAAAGGGGTATAACCTGTCTGTATCCAAAAGAACTTTCCAGAGAGATTTGGATGAAATACGGTCTATCTTTAATGTGAATATCCAGTTCAATTTCTCAAGAAGAGTATATTATGTAGAAGATGATAATGAACAAACGGATGTAAATAACCGTATGCTAGAGGCATTTGAAATGTTCAATTCATTAAATGTTGCCGGAAATTTAACGCAATACATACATTTTGAGAAGCGCAAGCCACATGGAATGGAAAATTTTTATGGACTTCTCCACGCCATAAAAAACCGACTTTTAATTCGTTTTGTGTATCATAAATTCTGGGAGGAAGAATCCAGCATCAGAATTGTCGAACCATATTCTTTAAAAGAATTTGACGGCAGATGGTATGTGTATGTCAAAGATATGAAGGACGGTAAGATAAAGACATTTGGTTTAGACCGAATTTCAGATTTGGAAATCACCAAAAAGCGGTTCATTTTTCCGCCTGAAATAAATGTTAAAGAACATTTCAAAAACTGTTTTGGAATTATATGTCCAGGTAAAGGTGACCCCGAAGAAGTAATCCTCTCCTTTATACCGGTGCATGGGAAATATGTTAAATCATATCCGATTCATGAATCCCAGGAAATAATAAATGATAATGCAGACGAACTAAAAATTAAACTGAAACTATTTATTACAGATGATTTTGTGATGGAATTATTATCTTATGGTGATATGGTGAAAGTTATTTCTCCAAAGCACTTGCAAGTAAAGATGTGTAATGAATATAAAGGAGCATTGGGAAAATATTAGTAAACGGCATTTTTTTATCTGGAGTTAGGGCTACAAATTATTTATTTTTCATTTTTACAACAGCATGCCATATCTTGGCGTAGTGTGGTTTTATATTTGTGGCATTATTTAAAATCATTTCAATTATGGACGCAGAAACATTATGCGAAGAAGCCTACGTTAAATATGAATCAAAGGATTATTTCGGGGCAATAGAAGACCTTAATATTGCTATTATATTAGACCCTTCTGAGGATTTTTGTTATTGGTTAAGAGCTATCTCAAAAGAAGAAATAAAGGATTATGCGGGTGCTCTCGAAGACTTTACAAAACTCATTGGAATTGACCCCGATGATGAGGCTTATTATTTTAGAAGAGCACGAGTATTTGAAAAAATGAAAAATTATATTGCTGCAATAGATGACTTCACCAAACTAATTGGAATGGATTCTACCGATGAACTTTATTATTATGCCCGGGCAGAGAATAGAGAAGACATAATAGATTACATAGGTGCTTTAGAAGATTTCTCCGCACTTATTGAATTAGACCCTGACAATGCTGATTACTATTATCGAAGGGCAAAGGTTAAAGAAAAAATCAAAGCATATGAGGGAGCAATCACAGATTATCTCGAATGTATGAAACTCGACCCTACCGAAAGATGGCATTATAACCGATGTTTAGAAGAGGCTCGAAAAAGATTGAAAGATTTTCAGGATAGATTATTAAACAATCTCATGCCAATTACCAGTTTTCAGCTAAGCCTGATATTTGCAGATATTTATGCTAATTGATTTTATGTCGAATAAAAAAATAAATAAATTGCTGTTTGAGGCTGAAATATGTTCTGGCAATGATAACATGCAAAAGCAAGTACAACTCTACAAACAGGTTTTAGAACTGGATAAGAACAATATAGAAGCATTAATTAATATCTCTGACTGTTTATTAAAAATGAAACTTGAAAATGAAGCAAAAACCTATGCTTACAGAGCTTATCGGTTGCAAGGTGAAGATGATGATATGGCAACAGTTAACTATTCATGCATCTTAATGGAATATAAGGATTTTACTAAAACTATTGAAATTTTGGAAAAAGAAAAATTAAATGGTTCTGAAAACTATCTAGTTTACAATAATCTTGGATATACTTATTTTCTTACAGAACAATATGCCAATGCACTTGAAAACTATAACATATCAATTACTCTTGAAGAGAAAAACCCATTGGCCTATTATAACAGGGGTAATTTGAAATACTTTATTTTTAATGACGAAGAAGGAATTAAAGATTTAGAAAAAGCTCATTTCTATGGTGACTTTGAAGCAAGTTTGATTTTACAAAATATTATTAAATTAAAATATATGCTTTCCTAACTGGTTTTCTATATATTTACCAACAAAATATAACAATATGAATTGTAATATAAATTAATTATAAAATCTATGAAAATAATATTAAGTAGAAAAGGGTTCGATAGTGAATACGGAGCACAAGCAAGTCCATTTATTAAACACGATAGAACACTTTTATCTCTTCCAATTCCTGCCGATGACAAGGACACAGAGCGATTTTCGAATTTGAATTTTAACAAAAAAACTTATTTTGAAATTATTAGTGAATTGAATCCAAAAACTAAAATCAAGGTTAACGACTATTGCCATCTTGATCCAGATTTAAACCGAAAAAATCAGAATGATAGGGAAAAAGGATGGCTTCCATTATTTGGGCAATCTGATAAAGCACAAGGCCATCTAAGAAATAATAATATTGGCGAGGGTGATTTATTTTTATTCTTTGGCTGGTTTAAGGAAACTGAATGGGTTGGGCATAAATTGCAATATAAAAAGGATGCTCCCGACCAGCATATAATATGGGGCTATTTAGAGATCGGCAAGATTTATAATATTGAAGAAATGAAAACTATTTCAGAATTACCCAGATGGGCTCACTATCATTCTCATGCTCAAAAAAATCGTCTGGGCGAACCGAATAACAGACTCTATATTGCAACCAAATCCTTAAGTTTAGTATCAACTCTTCCAGGTGGTGGTTGCTTTAATTATAATGATAGATTAGTTCTTACAAAAAAGGGGGCATCAAAGAGAAGTCATTGGGAATTACCTCAATTTTTTAAAAATAAACAAATCGAGATAACATATCATTCTAAATCCTCTTATCAAAGTGGTTATTTTCAATCAGTAGCAAAAGGTCAAGAATTTGTGATAACAGATACCAAGAATAAAGATGTTGAAAAATGGGCAAAAAAGTTGATAGAAGTTGGGACTAAAGGATAAGAATCTTTATACCGCTAAGTTTTTGCTTAGATAATTGGTGTAAAACCCCATCGGGGTTTCATGTTTGTAGAAAATCTATAACATAGAAAAACCACCCGCCGACTACATGGGTAGAGCATCTACTATTTTCTTCGGCGGGAAATGCAGCGTGGTTTGCTTTTTGTGCTACCAA